>OLHJ01000002.1_pt1 | contig 241109 bp, 223 predicted proteins | sample 1609491 | NCBI WGS metagenome assembly OLHJ01 (sample SAMN05416861, study PRJEB24817) | seawater metagenome | isolation source: Sea water | place: Canada:Atlantic | collected 2013-11
ATCGAAATTCCGATCAACCAGTCTTCAAAATCGGTCTCTGGGGCGAGGATTGAACTTTCCTGGCAAGGCGGCTTAGGGACCCGAAGCGCAGTGTAGTTAACCTACATGAGCATCGGAAGCACTAAGCCAACGCCGCCAGGGAGGTTCAAGACCGCCCCAGAGATCGATTTTTTTACATCATGCCTGGCATTCCACCCATACCACCCATATCAGGCATACCACCACCCATAGGTGCGCCACCGCCTTCCTGCGGAAGTTCAGTAACCATGCACTCAGTAGTAATCATCAGTCCGGCAACAGAGCCTGCAGCCTGAATCGCAGTACGAGTAACTTTCGCAGGGTCAAGAATACCCATCGCGATCATGTCTCCATATTCGCCAGTTGCAGCATTGAAACCGTAGTTGCCCTTACCTGCCTTAACTTTATCAAGGATAACTGAAGCCTCTTCACCTGCGTTAGATACGATCTGACGTAGAGGAGAAGTTGCTGCTTTGAGCAACAAGCCGATACCAACGTTCTGGTCGTCGTTGTCGCCCTTAAGGCCTTCAACTTTCTTCAATGCGCGAACTAGTGCAACACCGCCACCAGGCACAACACCTTCTTCAACAGCAGCACGAGTTGAATGCAACGCGTCTTCTACGCGAGCCTTCTTCTCTTTCATTTCCATCTCAGTGCTCGCGCCTACTTTAATCACGGCAACACCACCGGCAAGCTTAGCTACACGTTCTTGCAATTTCTCACGGTCGTAGTCGGAAGAAGTTTCTTCGATCTGCGCACGAATTTGAGATACGCGACCCTTGATAGCCTTGCCGTTGCCAGCACCATCAATGATCGTTGAGTTTTCTTTGCTGATCTGTACACGCTTGGCTGAACCGAGATCATCGATTGTCGCGCCTTCGAGACTCAGACCAACTTCTTCTGAAATCACAGTACCGCCAGTCAATATAGCGATGTCTTCAAGCATAGATTTTCTACGATCGCCAAAGCCTGGAGCCTTAACTGCTACAACCTTTACGATGCCACGCATATTGTTAACAACGAGAGTCGCTAGCGCTTCGCCTTCAACGTCTTCAGCGATAACCAACAGAGGACGTCCGGACTTAGCAACACCTTCGAGAAGACCAAGCATGTCGCGAATATTAGATACTTTCTTATCCACTAGAAGAATCAATGGATCCTCTAGATCGGCAGTCATACTTTCTTGGTTGTTGATGAAGTAAGCCGACAAATAACCACGGTCGAACTGCATACCTTCAACGACGTCTAGCTCGTTCTCGAGACCAGATCCGTCTTCAACAGTGATAACGCCTTCCTTACCAACCTTGTCCATCGCCTCGGCAATAATCTGTCCGACTTGCTCGTCAGAGTTCGCAGAGATAGTACCTACCTGAGCGATCGCCTTGGAATTTGTGCAGGGCTTAGCAAGCTTTCCAACTTCTTCAACAAGGGCAACAACCGCCTTATCGATGCCACGCTTAAGATCCATCGGGTTCATGCCAGCGGCTACGGATTTTAAGCCTTCGTTCAAGATGCTTTGTGCGAGAACGGTAGCTGTAGTAGTTCCGTCGCCAGCAACATCAGAAGTCTGTGATGCAACTTCCTTAACCATCTGCGCGCCCATGTTTTCAAACTTGTCTTCAAGTTCAATTTCTTTCGCTACGGACACACCATCTTTAGTCACGGTAGGCGCGCCAAAAGATTTGTCCAATACAACGTTGCGACCCTTCGGTCCTAGAGTTACCTTCACAGCATCTGCAAGAACGTTTACGCCCTTTAACAGTTTTTGGCGAGCTGCATCACCGAATTTTACGTCTTTAGCCATTTTTAAAAATTCCTGTCTTGTCTAAATAATTATTGGAGTCGAAAACTAATGCTCTACTTCTTCTTTTTCGTCTTTTCGATAACGCCAAATATCTCGCTTTCATTCAAAATCAATAACTCTTCGTCACCAATTTTTACTGTGTTGCTGGAATACTTTCCAAAAACTACCGTATCACCAACTTTTAAGTCTACAGGCTGAGTATCGCCATTTTCCTGACGCTTGCCAGGACCAACAGCAACAACTTCACCTTGTGCTGGCTTCTCAGTAGCAGAACCTGGAAGCACAATGCCCCCTGCGCTAGTTGATTCTTCTTCCATGCGTCGAACGACAACGCGATCTTGTAAAGGCCGGATATTCATTATTTATCTCTCCCAAATCAAACGATTTGATTAACAGTACTGAAAGCAATCACCTCTGCCCCGGTGGCTGATGTGATCATCCTCAAATTACCAATCTGCAGCGCAGGCTGCTATTTCAGGCCGCCCACGCAAATTAGTTGATGACCTCTAAATGGGGATAGTCGCTGGAAATTCAATGCTTCTGAGGCATTTACAGAGGGTTTTTTCGGGCCTATAAACAGCAAGAACGTATCTATTTGTTTTTATTGGTCTTTTTTGTCGGAATCGACATCGGGATTTCGCCCATTTTTGGGCAGAGAACCCGACTCTTCATAGTAGTCGCCCTCGTAGACATTCGAGCCTTCTGGACGCCGCTCACCGCCTGGGCCACCCCATTGGTTAAAGCTGGCCCCAGAGGCTGAACCTCCCATCGCCTTTACCATGCCAGATCGAACCACAGAACCGGCAATCTGCCTACGTAGCGGACCTGTTAACAAGACGAAACCAATGGTATCGGTGATAAATCCGGGGGTTAGCAGCAGTGCGCCTGCAGCAGCGAGCAACATACCCTCAACGATCTCCTGTGCCGGTAGCTGCCCAGATTGGAGCTTCTGGTTCGCGCGAGTTAATGTTGCGAACCCCTGTCGTTTCAGGATTTGCACCCCTATAACCGCAGTCGCAACTACCATACCAAGCGTCGTCAGCGAACCGATTCGATCGCTGACCTCAAATAACAGCAACATCTCACCTAGAGGCACCAAGACAAAAAAGATGAAAAGAAAACGCACGGCTAACCTCAGTAGAATTTATAATAAACTTACTTTAACACGATAGCGGATACGCCAACTATTGGTTATGGATGACTCAGCGCTAAACAACAAAGAGAAAATCTGGCAGATCGTCTACCAGATCCCCACAGGGAAGGTCTCTAGTTACGGTCAGGTTGCAAGATTAGCTGGCCTGCCAGGGTATGCGAGATATGTAGGCCATGTAATGAAGAACCTCCCCGCCGGAACCAAGCTTCCCTGGCACAGAGTTGCTAACTCACAAGGAAAATTATCTTTCCCCAGCGGCAGTCGCGAATACCGGACGCAAAAGCGTAGACTAGAAGCAGAGGGTGTTGTTTTTGTAAACGGAAGGTTTTCTTTAAAGAAATTTGGCTGGATTCAGGACGTCGGCTGAGGATTACTCTCAGGCGCGTACGATTTCATCAATTTTCCCACCCAGAGTAGTAAGCAGAGTCCTGGAATAACCATCAGACTGGTTAACACGAAAAAGAAGGCCCAATCACCGTTCAAAAAATCCACCAGTGCACCACTGCCTGCCGCTAGTGTAGTCCTGCCAAGATTTGATATAGAAACCATCAGCGCGTATTGCGTTCCCGTATAGGTGCGACTAGTAAAATAGGACACGAAAGAAACGAAGGCTACCGTTGAGAATGCCACGAAGAAGTTGTCGATCACTAGAGTTAGCATAAGTAAATTTACACTAGGCCCAACCACTGCGATTAGCGCGTACAATAAGTTAGCTGCAGCCATCGCCACACCAGCAACAAATAGCCCCCTGATAACGCCGAACCTAGTATTGACCATCGCTGCCACAATAGAGAATGCTGCTGTCACCAATCCACCGAAGAATTTTTGATAGAAACTAATTTGATCGGTAGTAAAACCAACTTCTACATAGAAAACTAGAGACATGCGACCCAGCATGGCTTCTCCGAGTTTGAATACGAGTAGAAATATTAATACGGCAAACGCCAGACGATATCCGCAGCGATCAAAAAATTCCTTGAAGGGTCTTACAAAATATTCAGCCAACCAGTCTGCCACTGAGGACTTTCCAGGCTTCTTACTAGTTTCAACTAGCAGGTCTGCTTCCTCAATTACCGGCTCTGGCGAGGCTATTACGAAAACAAAAATGAAAAAATAGATGAGTATCAGGTAGCGATAAACCGTGGGCCAATCTAGCCCGATCGTTTCACCGCCCAATGCCAATGCCAAAGCTCCGCCTATAAAACCATAACCTGCCCACCATCCACTGGTAGCCATAGCAGCGGCGTACGGCATCTTCGCATCCATCTCATCGCGGGAGAAGATGGTAATACGGTAAGCATCGACAGCGATATCTAGGGTTGCTCCGAATGCTGCGATGGCAACGGCAATTATCGTCACATAAAGCAGGTTCTCTCTAGGGTCACCCAGGCTCATCGCAAACAGCAAAACGGCAATCGCTATCTGACACAGCAAAATCCAAGACCGCCGTTGACCAAACAGCCGATTCAAAACCGGCAGCTTTATCCTGTCAACAAATGGAGCCCACATCCAATTGATAGCATAGACGGTTCCCACCGCGCCAATAAAGCCAATGGTAGAACGGGAGAACCCGGTTTCCTGCAGCCACAACGTCAGAACAGAGCCGGTCAGCACATAGGGAAAGCCACTACAGAACCCAAACAACAGAATCGTGAGAAAGCGCCTGTCTCTTAGCGCTCGAATGGAATCTGCGAATGAAAGTTGCTGTGACAAATGAAATTCCTAGATTGCCCTAAGGCGCAAAACGAAGGTGGTACCTAGTCGCGGAAATTATCGTACTGCAATGGAACGCCAAAACTACCGTCCTTAAGCAAAGCCATCACCTGCTGAAGATCATCGCGCTTCTTGCCGGTGACTCGCAATTTCTCGCCCTGAATCGCCGTTTGCACTTTTAGTTTGGCCTCTTTTACAGTCTTTACAATCTTCCGTGCAATGTCTGCCTCGATGCCCTGTTGTACGGTAACGACCATATTGGCCCTCATGCCTACTAGCTGCACCTCACCTTCTTTAAGGCTCTTGATATCGACACCACGCTTTACCATCTTCGAGCGGAGTATCTCCAGCATCTGTTGAATTTGGAAATCTGCCTCGGCACTTAGGGTGATATCAGAATCGTTGCTTAATTCGAAGGAGGCATCTTTTCCCTTAAAATCGAAACGTGTTCCCACCTCTCGATTGGACTGATCTAATGCATTAGTCAATTCATGCATATCAACTTCTGAAACTATATCGAACGAGGGCATCGCTAACTCAACTCCTATCTATCGGCGGATAAAACCAACCAGCATTGTAATTTTTTGATGGTGCCCGCCTAGAAGCGGGATCTTATGCAGGTAAGCAGTTTATCATTAATAGTGAATGCAACACATTAAATGATAAGATCGACCAAGCCACGATAATGCTGAATTTTAGACGCTTATTCACTGAAAAAGCTCGCACATCCACAGAATTTTAGGAAATCACTTTTGATCGCCCAGAGGCAGATACTACTACTGATATCGCTAACAGTTTTTGCCGTGGCTAGTATCGTATTCTCACTGCTTAGTGGTAGCGTCGATATAACAGTTACTCAGTTAGCGCAGGATATCTTTTCAGCAGAGCCCAACCTCAATTCACAGGTACTGCAAGAGATTCGCATCCCCCGAACTTTGGCCGCATTTGTAACCGGCGGCTTATTGGCGCTTTCCGGCGCGATCATGCAAGTGCTACTTCGCAACCCCCTCGCCGACCCTTATATCTTAGGTATTTCCGGTGGGGCCGCGGTCGGAGCTCTTTCGGCGATCCTGCTTGGAGCAACAGGATTTTGGCTCTCAAATGCCGCCTTCGCCGGCGCCCTATTCTCTATATTCTTGGTCTTTGGCATTGCCAATAAATTTGGCAACTGGTCTGTTACAAGATTACTACTCACGGGCGTGGTCGTTTCTGCAGGCTGGGGAGCCGTAATCAATATTCTGCTCACCACGAGTTCCACCAACAACGTGCAGAGCATGTTGTTTTGGCTGATGGGAGACTTGAGCCAAAGTAGCGTCAATCCAGCTCACTATTTGCTATTGCTTGTAGGTTTGGCTGGCGGCCTTATCGTCAGCCGTTCACTGAACGTACTCATACGCGGCGAGTTATTAGCGGTGAGTTTAGGAGTCAACGTACAGTCACTGCGTCTCTTGTTATTCTTTTCCGCTTCTGTTTTTACAGCAACTGCCGTAACAATCGCCGGCTCTGTTGGTTTCGTCGGGCTGATAATTCCTCACATGTTGCGACTTGTGGGTGCTCGAGACCACCGCATATTGATACCTTCCTGTGTGTTGCTAGGCGGTAGTTTTCTGGTTTTGGCAGATAGCCTCGCTCGAACGCTAATAGCACCACAGCAGCTTCCCGTTGGCGTGGTTACCGCGGTCATCGGTGTGCCTGCTTTTATCCTGATTCTAAGATCTACAATACGGAAATAGCATGGCGAACTTGGAAATCCAGTCCCTAAGCCTTCAAATTGAGGATAAGATTCTTTGTCGCGATCTGAATGTCCAGATTAAGGAGAATCAGCGCTGGGGATTGCTAGGGAAAAATGGAGCCGGTAAAACCACTCTGTTACATGCCCTGATAGGAAGGCGCCCTGCAGATCATGGCAGCATTCAGTTAGATGGAACCAGCGTCTACGATCTAAAACAGAGGGAATTGGCGAGCAAAGTTGGCATACTATTTCAGCAAGGAATTGAAGCACTGCCGGCAACGGTTTTTGAAACAGTCATGCTCGGACGCCATCCACACACGCAATCGCTGTTGTGGGACCACAAGAAAGACATTGATATTGCCGAGCAGGCCTTAGCCGCCTTCGACTTGGACCAATTAAAAGAACGTGGGGTAGATACCTTATCTGGGGGCGAACAGCAGAGATTGGCTCTGGCCATGTTGCTGGCCCAGACTCCGCAGCTCTTCTTGCTAGACGAACCCAGCAATCATTTGGATGTCGCGTTTCAGGTCAAACTACTCTCGGTACTTACGAATAAAGTCGCCGAGACCTCCGCCAGTTTGATCATGGCAACCCACGACATCAACCTCGCATTCAGATTCTGTGAAAATATAATTTTGTTACTAGAAGGTGGTGAGGCACTAGTCGGACGAAGTGACGACGTGCTCACCGAAGAGAACTTGAGTCAGGCCTATGGCTGCCCTATAAAATCTGTGAGTAGCGGTGAGCACCGCCTATTCTATCCAGCCTAAGCTATTCAAACTAAACTTAGCCCTTTAGTTATAGCGCCAAATGTCTCACATCACCGAGCAGCTTGCCTAAATAGGTAGCAAACAACCCACCGTCTACGCCATTAACCGCTTTATGATCATACGAAAGCGTGATCGGCAAAATCTTCCTCGGCACAAATTCTCCGCCGATATAGACAGGCTTAATATCAGTTTTACCGACACCGAGAATAGCCACTTCAGGAGCATTAACGATTGGGATAAATCCTGTGCCGCCTATAGCACCCAGACTCGAAATAGTAAAACAAGCACCTTGCATCTCAGCGGCGGTAAGCTTTCTATTCTTCGCTTTATTGGAAAGCTCGATAACTTCTTCCGCGATCTGCCAGATTGTCTTCTGATCGACATCTCTGATTACTGGCACAACCAATCCTGCCTCAGTCGCTACGGCCATACCGATATGTACATACTTCTTCTGGATGACATATTCGCCCGAAGAATGTAATGAAACATTAAACTGCGGATATTCCAATAGAGCTTTGGCACAAGCTTTCAACAGGAATGGCAAGAACGTTAATTTAACACCGCGCCGCTCCGCCTCACCCTTCAATTCAGCTCTGAACTCTTCAAGATCAGTCACATCGGCTTCATTAAATTGCGCCACATGTGGAACAGAATTCCAATTGCGCTGCATATTAATTGCGGTGAGTTTGTGCAACTTACTTCGCTGCACTTCTTCCACTTCACCGAACTGGCTGAAATCTATATCCGGTATAGTCGATACCGCAACGCCCTGACTCGCTGGAGCGTTGATTTTTTTCTTAACAAATTCCTGCACATCCTCTTTCAGGATTCTAGACTTCGCACCACTGCCTTTAACTTGACCGAGGTTGACGCCCAGCTCTCTGGCCATTTTTCGCACAGCAGGGCCTGCATAGATCTTTTTCGAGGAATCATTTCCAGTTGCCGCTGCGGGCTGAGGCACTGCCTCTGCTTGCTGTGGAGTGGCAGCTGGCTCGCTTGCCGCTTGTTTCTCAATCGGCTGCGCTTCTTGTTTAGCTTGGGGCTCTTCCTGTGCAGCCTGAGGTGCTACTGCCAAGATTTTTGCAATTTGTGAGCCAGTCTTAACCTTGTCTCCGACAGCAACTAATAATGATTCTATGACGCCAGCGTAAGGTGCCGGCACGTCCATAGCCGCCTTATCGGATTCGAGAGTAATTAACACATCATCGGCTTCGACTGCGTCCTTCTCTTTAATATGGATCTCGATAATCTCGACTTCGTCATCGCTGCCCAGATCTGGCACTTCGATAGTCTGAGAAGTAGCAGTAGCTGCTGCAGGAACTGGGGTCGGCGCTTCAACCTTTGCAGGCTCAGCGGCTGGCTCTACTTTGCTTGATTCGGCGGCAGCCTCTGGCTCCTTCGCCGGAACAACATCTTGAGCATCGCTTTCAGCAACTTCCAGCGAGAGCATCTCACTACCGGTACTCACCTGATCACCCAGGTTCACCGAGATACTCTTCACTACGCCAGCCATAGGCGCTGGGATTTCCATAGCCGCTTTGTCGCTTTCCAAAACCAAAAGTGAGTCATTCTCTTCCACAGACTGACCAACCGAAACAAGCAACTCGATTACTTCTACTTCACTGGAGTCACCCAGATCTGGAACTTTTATATTCTCAATTGACACCGGTAAAGGCTCCTGAATGTTATCAACTCAATTCTGTTTCGATTACTGCGCTAGCGGGTTTGGCTTATTCTGATCTATCCCGCTGCTCTTCATGTGATCGGTAATCTGCTTCGCGGTAACCACGCCTACTTCTTTCAATTCGGTCAACGCAGCCAGCACGATGAACTTACAGTCCACCTCAAAGAAATGTCGAAGCTGCTCACGGCTGTCGCTGCGACCAAATCCGTCTGTACCCAACACTCTAAAAGTTTCAGGAACGAACTCTCGAACCTGATCTGAATGCGCCTTCATATGATCCGTAGCTGAAATAATTGGCCCCTTCTGTTTAGCCAGCATTTCAGTTACATAAGGAACCTTAGCCTTCTTGCTTGGGTTCAACATATTTTCACGAGTTACAGCCAGCGCTTCTTTACGCAACTCATTAAAACTAGTCACGCTCCACACATCAACCGATATGCCGTAGTCTGAACGAAGCACTTCAGCGGCCTTCCTAACTTCAAGAAGAATAGTGCCACTGCCTAGCAATCGTAGTCGATGATCAGATTTTGGTTTTGCTGTCTTATAGGCTTTACTGCTTCCGTCTTCGAGCAGATACATGCCCTTGATGATGCCTTCTTCGGCACCCTTCGGCAGCTCCGGTTGCTGGTAATTTTCATTCATAGTGGTGATGTAGTAGAAGACGGATTCCATCTCCTTGTACATTCTACGCAAGCCATCCTGAACGATAACCGCAAGCTCATAAGCATAAGCTGGATCGTAAGAAACACAGTTCGGAATCGTTGATGCCAAGATATGGCTGTGACCATCCTGATGCTGCAAGCCCTCACCGTTAAGTGTCGTGCGACCGGCAGTAGCACCGATCAAGAAACCTCGCGCCTGCGAATCACCCGCTGCCCAACACAGATCTCCCACTCGCTGAAAACCAAACATAGAGTAGTAAATATAGAAAGGTATGAGGGGATAGTTGCTAACGCTGTAAGAAGTAGCAGCCCCCAGCCACGCGGAGAACGCGCCGGATTCAGTGATGCCTTCTTCCAGCATCTGTCCCTCTTTGTCTTCGCGGTAATACATCACCTGATTAGAATCCTCAGGATCGTACAGCTGCCCTACTGAGGAGTAGATACCCATCTGGCGAAACATACCTTCCATGCCGAAAGTACGCGCCTCATCCGGAACTATGGGGACAACACGTTTGCCCACTTCCTTATCCCTGGATAGAGCCGCGAGTATGCGTACGAAGGCCATAGTGGTGGAGAGTTCTCTATCGCCACTGCTCTTCGTTTGGTTCTCAAAGGCACTCATGTCCGGAATTTTCAGCGGTATCGTATCAACGCGCCGCTGCGGAACAGGCCCGCCTAATTTACTGCGCATCTGGCGCATGTAGGTAAGCTCGAGACTATCCTCTGCCGGCCTGTAGTAGGGAACCGATTCCAGGTCCTTATCTTTAATTGGAATACCGAAGCGGTTTCTAAATTTCTTCAAACCCTCAATGTCGAGCTTCTTAACCGAATGCGTATCGTTCTGCGCTTCTGCCTTATCGCCGAAGGCGTAGCCTTTAACCGTCTTCGCAAGAATTACTGTCGGCTTGCCATTGCTCTGCACGGCCTCTGCATAGGCAGCATAGACCTTGTAAGGATCATGACCACCACGGTTTAGAGCCATGATGTCATCATCGGAGAGGTGTTCAACCATCTTCAGCAGCTCAGGGCTCTTTCCGAAGAAGTGCTCTCGCGTATAGGCTCCGCCACGACTAACGTAGTTTTGGTATTCACCGTCAACCACCTCATCCATACGGGCCTGAAGTATGCCGTCCTTATCCGCATGCAGAAGCTTGTCCCAGTGCCTTCCCCAAACCACCTTTATAACGTTCCAGCCAGCACCGCGGAATACGCCTTCAAGCTCTTGAATGATTTTGCCATTGCCGCGCACAGGACCATCGAGTCGCTGCAAATTACAATTGATAACGAAAATCAGATTGTCCAGCTTCTCGCGTCCAGCCTTGCTAATAGCACCAAGTGATTCCGGCTCATCCGTCTCGCCATCACCAAGAAATGCCCAGATCTTGCGATCGCTATTGTCCACCAGCTTGCGGCTAGTTAGGTATTTTAGAACGTGAGCCTGATAGATGGCTGTAATCGGGCCTAGGCCCATAGATACTGTTGGGAATTGCCAGTAGTCAGGCATCAACCAAGGGTGTGGGTAGGAAGAAAGGCCATCGCCGTCTACTTCCTGCCTAAATCTATCGAGCTTAGCCTCATCCATGCGCCCTTCTAAGTATGAGCGTGCATAAATACCGGGAGATGAATGCCCCTGAAAATAGATCAGGTCGCCTTCGTTTTCCTCGTTCGGTCCACGGAAGAAGTAGTTAAAGCCCACATCATAGAGTGTAGCCGCTGAGGAGAAGGTGGAGATATGACCGCCGATACCTGGATCGCGCTCATTTGCTCGCATAACCATGGCTAGAGCGTTCCAGCGAATGATGCCACGAATCTCCCTCTCCATGAACATATCACCCGGCATACGATCTTCGTTGGTGGGTGATATTGTATTGCGGTAAGGCGTGTTGACCGAACCCGAAGATGATACGACACCTTCAAGACTTGCTTGATCCGCAAGGCGATTTAATAGGTATTGGGCTCTATCGATACCCTCTTCATCTACTACCGAATGAAAGGCATCTAGCCATTCCTTGGTTTCTTCTGGATTTCCGTCATTTTGCTGAGTCATGTTTTGTAGATTCCGCATCCATCACGAGCCTAGCGCTCGTCTAGTTTGTGTAAATAAATTACAAAGCGGGCGTAATTCTAACCCAAATCCCGCTGTTTTTCTATTTTGGATTCCCGAACCTTGTAGTATTACTACAAAACTCTTTCGGATATCACATCTTGCCTTATCTTGCTTTATTTATTTAAAATCAACAAGTTAAAGAAAATTCACGCCAAATATAAAAGCCTATAGCCGAAAAACTGAAGCCTAGAGAGCAAAATACTACAATCCCTACATACTTACTCAAGTAATTAATTTACTAAATTGCAGACCAAAGGCAAAACGATTCTTTCTTACGCGGCGTTACAAGCCCACAATTGTGATTAAAGCGAGCACGCTCAACCAGATGGCCTGACTTCGCTCCAACAAGCCCAATATCGCCTGAATTTCCATAGATTCGCTATCCTGAGGCACTGCCTCTTCACCCTCTTCAGCGTCGCTATTTACAACCATGCCAGATGCCGCGCAACCAGCATATCCATAAAGAAGGTCAGCATTGCTTGTCTCAATGCTGAAGTGCCAGAATGAATTGCGAACATTTTCAAAGCACTGCACAAAATTTCCAGCTAGTGAGAAGGTGAGTGCTAGAAGCCTCAGTGGAACCCATTCCAATACCTGAAGCACCAGACTAATGAAATCAACTTGCTTCTGTAGCTGCCGCTCTCTGTGGCTATCACGCAGTTGGTAGCTAATATAAGAAAACAATATGCCTAGTGCACCTGTGCACATATACCAAAAAAACATAACAAACATTTTCTCAAAGCTGCGGTAAGTAAGTTGTTTACTGAAATACCTACCAATTCCATCCTTGTCATCTCCATCCGGAAGGCTAGTTGTATGAAATTCCTGCTTGAGGAAGTCGATGCAGGCGCCCATATCACCTCCTCGAAACTTCTCAAGAAAATTCTTCGCCAACTGGCCCGGCTGTGTCCGGTCGAAGGCAACGAGCAGAATCAGTATATGCACCACCATGGTGACAAGCCCAAAGACACTGCCTGCGGTAAGGAACAAGATCAGAGCAAGTGAGAGCAAAGGTAGCCCGTAGATGAGAACGAAGGCCGCAAGCCAACCGAGGGAGGTTTTGTTGACGAGATCTGCAGCCCAGTCTTCAATTCTGCATCTGAACCTGAAGAACCAGCCATCATTGAAGCGGTCAAAGTCTTTGAGCCAGAGATAATTGACCATCAAACAAATCAGAATCACTAAAAATTTCATTCGAATCCTTCTTTAATATGCATTTTACTGCATGCGCTTTCTCTTGCCGCTAGAGACCAAGCAAGGACTCAAGTTGACAGCGACCGCTTGTACCTGTCCCAGTCAAAGCAAGGACCGGGGTCTGTTTTTCTATCTGGCGCTATATCGCTATGCCCGACTATTTTGTCAATACTCATCAATGGGTATGTACTTAGCAATAACTGAGTCACGCCCACGAGACTCGCATACTGATTATCGGTAAATGGATCGAAATCAGTACCCTCAAGTTCAATTCCAATAGAGTAGTCATTGCAGTTATCTCTCTCGCAGAAAAGCGACTCTCCCGCATGCCAAGCCCGATTGCTAAAAGGGACAAACTGCGTGAGCCGCCCCTCACGATCGATCAACAGATGAGCCGACACCTTGAGATCTGCTATTTCTTTATAGAAAGGATGAGATTCGCTATTCAGCTCGTTGCAAAAAAACTGCTGAATAGCAGACGTGCCGAACTCGCCGGGAGGGAGACTGATATTGTGAATCACCAGCAACTCAATATCGGCGCTGTCTGGCCTAGCATTCTGATTAGGCGACTCTAACAATTGAGCACCTATCAAGATGTCGTTGGCTATAGAGAGCTCCATGGCAACAGTCCAGCGAACGAATAAAATTCAAAATAGCGCCCGCCCCAAAAAAAGGCAAACACATTACAGGCGTTCGATATTACCACAAAATGCTAATGCGCTTGAGGATGCAAGCCATGACTGATAATTAGGTAGAAGGATACGGGGGTGCGAGCGAATCTACGCGGTGGGAAGACACCTAAGACTTACGTTCGAATACGGTGATATTACAGTCAGCAGGTTTAAGGGCATTTTTCGATAGCAGGATCTCTCCACGATGAAGCGATATAGCTAAGCCTAATCGACTGCGGGTAATAGCGATCTTTCTAGCACCCGTCTTTGAGCCTGAATTAGTTATAACGAATATATCATCCTGAGACCCACTTTTAGTAACAACACAATCATGCAGCTTTCCCTTGATGAGCATCTGCACGGAACTGCACACAGCCATGCGATCTACAGTAGAAAGACAATCGAGCAACTGCGCCTTGTCTTCGCTTTCCGCATACTCATCATTTACCGGCTCTCCGTTTATAAGCTGCGCTATCTCGTTTAAGTCGTCGGCATCTAGAATGCTTGCGCCCGACGGACTTACTGTCGCCTCCGGGGCGATGCGCGGGCCTAGCTCAGTATCCCTGCCTGCATTTGTAGGCAGCAATGATTTAGCCCTTCCCGAAAGATGATCCTTAAGCTCTGTAATGAAACGCTCTTCTTCAGCAACAGAGACTCTCAGCAGTCGCAGCCCCTGACTTAGTTTCTCAATGAGCAGCGTCTCATCAAATTTATTCGTTTCTATCTGATTCGCACTGCACATTACCAACAACTGTAAAACATGCTCCGCCTCTTGCCACTCAAGACTAGACACGCCTTTATTGAGACCAATAAGCAGCAACACCATGCGCCAATGCTCCTCGGCCATTTGTTGCACAAAACCAGGCACATCCGCAGCTGATTGCACTATTTGTAAAGCATCCTTAACTGACAATTCAACCACCTTGGAATCAGGCTTAATCTGTTGAAATTCAGTAGCCGAATTGTGTGTCGTCGCGGCTCTTGGCGTACAACTGCTAGCAACGGGAACATGAAAGGAAGATGATGATGAATAGAGCCGATCCACGAATTGTTTATTATCGATATTATTAAGAATGCTGATGCTATCTAGAAATAACTTTTCCATTCCCATAAGAAAATGCTGTTCGAATAACTTCATAAACACCAACCGGATTTCTAGATCGATTTTAATCGAGTCTTGAGCCTCGACAAATCCAAACAATACGGATGAGACCAGTGTATTACCGCGTATCAAGTGCTTACCATTTTTACTTTCTATTGCAGGAATAAGACTTTCAATCTGCTTCATATAAGGCGAATAGTATTTATTCGCCTTACGCGCCATCGTACTTATAGCAAGCTCAATCTCCATACTCTCAAAAATGACTGACGACTTAGAACCTTGCACCGACGACACGGAGGAGTAATCAAACTGAGAATTTTCACGCTCCATATAATTCGACGCAGCATCGAGGAAAGCTTCTTCAAACAAGACTTGCTTGGCACGAATTTCTCGCATCGCACTCAGGTAGTCGCTACCTGCTGTGAATTGTCCTTGCTTGCCAGCCTCAAAAATGAAGTCATCAACCTCATCAAAGAAGCTGCCGCTCAGCTGATTCATCTGCTTGCGCAGCCGCTGTCTTAGCGCCCAGCCAGCCTTCTCATTCAGCGCCTTATGCGCAGACTGAAGTTTAGTAGCTTGGTTTACCATCGAGACTATAGACATTGTTTTCGGGCTAAGCCCACATATTTAGTTAGTGGTATGTCGAGATTTCTTATATCACCCAGCCTGCAGCTAAAGCATGACATTGGTCACATACCTGAGAATTGACGGCTATTTGGAGTAAATTCAATCGCTTACTTCGCCAATATCCATTAAAAAATATGACGGAGTTCACAACTTCCTATTCCAAGAGGGATGAGACATAATCTTCGAAATGCCCTCCCCAACGACAGGAAACACCCCTCCACCAGGAAAACGCATTGGCCAAGGAATGCTTGTATTTAGTTTCGTGCTTGGGCTAGGCGGCTTAACCTTCTTCTTTGAAGGCCAAATACAACAACAGTTAAACCCAAATCAGAACCCATTGTCGATGGAGCTACGCTCGGGAATACGGGAAGTTGTATTGCAACAAAATAGACAGGGTCATTACGTGGCAAACGGTACCGTAAACAATGTGCCGGTTCTCTTTCTATTGGACACTGGCGCCACCGATGTTGCTATCCCCGAATCAATTGCTCTCGCCGCTGGCCTACAGCGTGGGAGTGCATCTCGCGCATCGACAGCAAATGGAGTAGTCACCGTTTATTCAACCCGAGTGGCTGAATTAACTCTAGGCAACATAGTTCTCAAGGGGGTCAACGCTAGCATCACCGCTAGCATGACTGGCGAGACCATCTTGCTCGGCATGAGTGCACTGCGTCAGGTAGAATTCAGTCAACGCGGCAACGAACTGACGCTACGACATTTTCCGGAGTCTTAAAATAATGCCCCCTACTGTCCCCAGCGATATAGCTAAGCTCGTCACCTTTAGTCTGCAAGAAGATGTTGGCACAGGCGACATTACCGCAGAACTCATTCCAATAGAGAAAACCATTTCGGCAAAACTAATAAGCAGAGATACTGGGGTTTTTTGTGGACGACCTTGGGCAGACGAAGTAATACAGCAAGTAGATAGCTCGCTCAGAGTAAACTGGAACATCGAAGAGGGAGGTGAACTTACCCCCGATCAAACACTCGCCCAAATAACTGGCTCAGCCCGCAGCATTCTGACTGCCGAGCGAACCGTCTTAAATTTCCTACAAACCCTTTCTGCCGTTTCGACAATAAGCCAGCATTATGCATCCCTAGTTAGACACACTTCGGTAAAATTATTAGACACCAGAAAAACCCTGCCAAGCCTGCGCTCTGCTCAAAAATATGCAGTTCGTATCGGAGGTTGCTTCAATCACCGCATGGGATTGTTTGATGCCTTCTTGATAAAAGAAAATCATATCGTCGCCTGCGGCGGCATAGATGCTGCTATAGCTAAAGCTAAAGCGTTATATCCAAACAAGCCCGTCGAGATAGAGGTACAAAACCTGACTGAACTTGAACTGGCTATATCGGCACAGGCGGACATCGTTATGCTAGACAACTTCGACCACGGCAATACAGTAAAGGCCGTGGAACTAAATGGGGGACGCTTGAAACTAGAGGCTTCCGGGGGTATAGATGCGGATATGCTGGTATCTATCGCTGAAACTGGCGTAGACTATATTTCTTTGGGCGCGCTGACCAAAAATTGTCAGGCCACAGACCTTTCACTATTGATAGAATGACAGCGATCCCGCGGACTCATCGCGGTCTTCCGTCTAGAATACTCAGGGGTAATAGATGCAATACAAAGCCTTGTGCAAAAATTTACTCTCAATTGGATTACTGGTTTTCCCTGTATTGGCGTCGAGCCATGGTGGGAATATTGACCTCAATGGCGGGCACTACTACGGCCGCTCTTATCATTGCCATCTTAGCGGATGCGAAATGCCAGACACATTCACCATCGGGAGAAGTCGCAGGGACAACCTCAGCACTAATCGCCGTGCTAGAGAAAAATTCTTCAATACTGACGATTGGAACTTCGAAGTCGACTTTGATAACGACTGCCAATCAACACGGCAAGAATTGTTGATTCTAACTAGTCGCACTCAACCGAGGTTTACCAACCCACGCAACTGTGTGGTTCGTACCGGTGAATGGCTGGATGAATATACCGGCAAGCTCTTCAAGGTAGCCGTTAAGGTCGATATAGATCATGTCATCCCGCTCATGTATGCACATACCCACGGCGGCGATCGCTGGCCGCCGGAGAAGAAACTTCAGTTTGCCAATGATCCTCTCAACATGATGCTGGTTGAGCAACGAGAAATTAAGAAAAAGCGTGAGCGCGGTCCAGATCGCTACCTTCCGCGCAAAGAATTTCAGTGCGACTATGCGGGCATGTGGCAAGCAATAGCCAACAACTACGACCTTGATCTAGAGACTCGCGATGAAAATAAAATTAGAAAAATCTTAGAGGACTGCGCAGACTAGCAACAGCTTGGATTGCAGAAAAATGTCGTGCAAAAAAATGCCGAACTAAGTTCGGCATTTTTTGGTCTACTGTTTGGCCCACTTTGAACTAGGGGCTCAAGACCTTGATAACATCCATGCCGTTGTCTGGATCCAACTTAGCATCGCCTGCAGGGAAACCATTCTCAGACAAGATATAGGCTATAACGTCCGTATACTCATCGAGCATCAAAGAACCAGGATTGTCCGCGGGCATAGTTCCTAACATTGCCTCCCACATCCATAGCACTGGCTGGTCATTGTAAGACTTCAGGATGTCTCGGTAGAAGCGCATGTCGTGGCATGTCTTACAACTAGTATCGTAGACGATTTTGCCAGTCTCTGCCTGTGCGGCAGTGAAGACGCCGTCATTCACAGTTCTATCCTGAGCGATACCAATCTGACTTAGCGCAAGACCAGTCAATGCCAAAATTATTTTCACCGAATTATTCATCGTTTAATTCCTCAGCAGAAAGTGAAACTCCTGTTTCAGGCCTGCTTATCCTTTAAGATCAATTCTCTGCAGCTCAGGCTAGCGGCTGTCATTCTTTTCCTAAATCATCCTAGTGATTGAGCTGATTTAGGAACCGCGTAAACATAAACTACATCGGTCATTATATCAAGTAGCTGCGCCTTTCAGGGAAAATCAATATCACAATTAATTTCTTATAAATCAGCTGCTTAATAATATATATCTACTATAGGCTAGGGTAAATGAACGCCAGCTTAACTGTTACTTCAGCCGCATTTGGAATGTTGATGTTTATCACAAATTACAATACTTGAATCGCATTAACAGCCCAATAAGTAGGCCTGCACTCCTAGCACTCCGCAAAGCCCCACCCAACCAGCCCTTGCGTAATATTGGTGTAGATATAATTGAGTACCTCATGCAGAAAAAACCAGCAACTATCGGCAAGAATATTCTCAAGGGTGAATACAGTGTATCGACCTTGAAAATTATGAGAAGAAATCGAATACCATGCTTAAATAGAGAAGCTCTTTAAATTTGTCGGCCCAAATCTCCCTAAACCCCGAAGTTAAGTCCAGAGTTTTATGGCCTGTTGTTGCCGATAAAAGCCTGTTACAGACCGATTGGCAATGCACTGCTCATCGCTTGTCTGATGAGAATATTCAAATTGGGAGGCGGTTCAAATGTGCACGCATTTGAATCAAACCTGGACCTGGCTGTCTGTAATGCACTGAAAGCTATGAGTATAAGATCTGATAAGTTCGCTCTCGATAGGCAGCACTAAATCCCTATCCAGCCCTTTCTTGAAGGCTACCACAGACTATTTGCCAAAAAGAAAGGGTCATCTCCCTGCCAACCAACCACTTTACTGACAAATTTTGTCAGCAAAGTCCCATATTGTCAGTTCGTGACGCGCAAGGATTGTTGAGATAATTACTACAAATATTGAACATATTAAGCAATATCAATAGCTTAAGTTTCATTTAGACTTCTGGCACGGAAAATGTATTAGTTAGCGTACCCGTTGTTAACTCTACGGACAGAATCTTAACTTAGTTAGCTTTCCAAACTGGAGATAGAAAATGAAAAAAGTACAAAATGGTTTTACACTGATCGAACTGATGATCGTTGTTGCGATTATCGGTATTCTAGCGGCGGTAGCACTTCCCGCTTACCAAAACTACTCTAACCGCGCAGCATTCTCTGAGCTAGTTCTTGCTACCTCCCCTCGCAAGACAGCTGTCGAGCTCGCGATACAAACTCGCAGCCCGGCTAATCTTGCAGCTCTGGTTGAGAATGTAATGGGCATTCCTGCTAACGTTACTGCTGCTGCAGACACTCATGGTGGGTCAGTCGTTGGTGGAGTGATCACTATGACATGGCGGGCTACCGAGGGAAGCTCTGGCGCTCAAGTTGCCGAAGCCTTGGCTGGTACAACTTACACTTTGACTCCGAACGGCGTTACCCCTCCTGTACAGTGGACTGAAGGCGGCACTTGTCTGACTGCTGGTTTCTGCTAGAACGGAGATCACCCTCGCTTACTTAACTCAAGTCACGCTTGAGTACGAAATAGCTGGCACCCAACACACATTGCGGTGCCAGCATTTCAAAACCTTCGAAGCCTCTTCTGCTTAGAAGTCATAGAATACAGCCCCCTTGCTCTAATTAGTAATCCCTTATAATTTCAACTTGATGTTGCGCTTGTTATCTCTTACCCAAAACTAGTGGGAAACAAAAGAAAGCCCGATGATTAAAAACAAACAAACAGGCTTCACCCTCATCGAACTCATGATAGTCGTCGCCATCATTGGAATTCTTGCCTCCGTAGCACTGCCCGCTTATGACCTCTATAGAAATCGCGCTCGCTTTTCGGAAGCAATCTTAGCCATAGGCTCCCATCGCGGCGCGATATTAGTACAGGCCCACTCGGATCGTTTCACCGATATCACCGAGGTCGATGCCGGCACAAACGGCATTCCTCCTACGCAAGCACAGACGGCCTCTACACATGGCATCGATGTAGTCGACGGAGTGATCACGGTAACCTGGATGGCAGACGGAACAGATCTAGCAGGAACTACCTACACACTCGCAGCTCAGGGAGTAGTGCCGCCAATTGAATGGATATCCAGCGGTAGTTGCACCACCGGCGGGTATTGCTAGGAATAGATTTTATTCGACTTCAGTTAGCTCCCAAACTGATTAGAGAATCGTTACTCAGCAACAACAGCAGGCATACCCTCACTTTCATAGAAACTACTCAAAACCCGACTCTCCGCGTCAAAACATACAAACCCGCTAACAATTGCCGATACGAAAAGACTGAGCCGACAGGAATCATCAAGCTCACGCAGCACCTCTTCCGATACTCGGCGCCTCGTAGACTCCTCTCCTCTAAATATACTTTCTAAACCGTCTACCGGCAAAGCATTGTATTTTTCAGTTTGCATGTACAGTGGGTCTCCGATGAATTGAGCCCGGATAGAAGCAATCTCGGCGGCAATATCAGACTCGGGTAGTTCGACATAAACCAACTTAGGATAGGACCCAGGAAAACCATCCAGCACCTGCGGGTCGCGCTCATACTGCAAAAATTCCTCTGCATTAACACTGTAGAACGTGTCATACGCCAACACCAATGCTAGAGGACGCTCGCTATAAACAACCCACATCCCAACTGCCATACATGCAGCTTGAAAAAATGCGATACAACTAAGGTCAAACGAGAGTCCCGGCTTACCTGCTTTGAACACAACTAGAGTCAACAGAGGGCCAGCTATAAGGTCTACTCCTATAACTAATTGTAGCCCCGCCCAACCTCTATCAATGTTAAACAGAATTCCTGGGTACCAAAGAAGCAGTATTAGCGCTAACAATCCCAGAAAGATCGCCAGACTAATTAATAAATGTATGAAACCCGCCTTCCATCGACTCATGACTCGCCACTCCTACTTTGCAATCTTTATTCGGTTGAGGGTAAAGCCAAAGCTTGTCCTACAATATAAGAAATCAACACACTTAGAATTCTAACAGAGAACCTTTCAATGGCTGTTAAAATAGTCGGTTTGGCGCGGCGATTAGTTACCGAAAAACTAGTTGATGACGCGAATGTTCAGCAAGCGGTTCTGCAGGCTAATCGGCAAGACAAATCCCTAGCTCACTACCTCGTGCGCAGCAAACTGATAGGTCAATCCGCCTTAGCAGTCACCACCTCAGATGAATTTCAGTTACCTCTCATCGATATTGACAGATTCGACCTCAGCCTTTGCCCGGTAGATGTTGTTGATACCGACTTAGTAAGGAAACATCGAATTCTCCCTCTTTCTGCTAACGGCAAGCGCCTGTGTGTAGCCACATCTTACCCAGGGGATTTAATCGCTATAGAAGAAATAGCTTTTCATAGCGGGCTAAAAGTAGAAATGATAGTTGCTGAAGATAGCAAACTGGATTCAGCCATCAATCAATACCTACAATTAATTAGCCGTAGTTATTCAACTAAAACGGCCATCGATAGTAAACTTGAGGATGAGATTTCATTCGACTCCTCCGACAGAAGCAAGAGCGCAGAAGAGCTAAATACGTTCGATGAGACGCCTCTCGTGCGCTTCATCAATAACTTACTGCTAGAAGCCATTGCTCTAGGCGCCTCGGATATTCACTTCGAACCCTATGAAAGCGTCTACCGAATCAGATTTCGCATAGATGGCCTATTGCAGGAAATGACTAGACCCCCTGTCAAACTCACGGCTCGGCTTGCTTCACGCATCAAGATCATGGCTCACCTTAATATTGCTGAGAAGCGAGCACCTCAGGATGGCCGATTCCGCATCCGACTCGCTAGCAAAAGGGCTATCGATATTCGCGTCAGCAGTCTTCCCACTCTTTGGGGCGAAAAGATTGTGATGCGCATTCTTGATCCTTTAAACACCGACCTCAACCTAGATGCTCTAGGGATGGAGCCCCGGCAGAAGGACGCGTACCTAAAGGCTCTGCAGAAGCAGCAGGGCCTGATTCTTGTTACAGGTCCCACGGGTAGCGGAAAGAGCCTGACTCTCTATAGTGGCCTAAGCAGGCTAAATGCGAATTCGAAGAATATTTCTACAGTGGAGGATCCTGTGGAAATTACTATCAAAGGAATCAATCAACTTGCTGTAAACGCTAAGGTTGGAGCTTCCTTCTCCGGTGCTCTGCGTGCGATTCTGCGCCAAGATCCGGACATTATCATGCTGGGGGAGATCAGAGATCTAGAAACTGCGGAGATCGTAGTACGTGCAGCGCAAACCGGCCACCTAGTGCTAACCACTCTCCACACACTAAGTGCCGCTGCGAGCCTCAACCGACTGCGTGATATCGGCATTCCTCGCTATAACCTAGCAAGCACAATAAGCCTTATTGTTGCGCAGAGACTGGCACGAAGACTCTGTGAAAACTGTAAAGAAGCGGTGGAAATACCTGAAAAAGCGCTCATAGAACAAGGATTGACTGCTGAATTGCACCCAAACCCTCTGACTTTCCGTGCAAAGGGCTGCAGCGATTGTGGCAATGGATTTCAAGGACGAATCGGTTTTTATGAAGTAGTTCCTGTATCGGAGAGCCTGTCTCGAATTATCATGGAAGGTGGAAGAACGCAGCGGTTCCGGAAGCACATGAGAAAGCGCAGATTGCTGGATCTTCGGGCAGCCGCACTGCTCAAAGTTGCCCAGGGACTTACCAGCCTCGAAGAGGCTAACAGACTGACTTAAATACAAAATTCGATGCTGTCGTGCTATAGTCAGCGAAATCTAATGACTAGATAACTTGGCGAGGCGCCCCATGGCTACTGAAGCGATACAAACCACCTATACTTGGCAAGGTACCGACAAAAACGGTAACAAGACTAAAGGCGAAATCCAAGGTAGTAGCCAAGCACTAGTCAAGGCACAGCTGCGCAAGCAGGGAGTTTCTCCGACCAAGGTTAAGCGCAAAGCAAAAGATCTATTCGCCCCAAGGAAGCAGAAAATCAAGCCTAGCGACATTGCCGTATTCACGCGTCAGCTGGCAACCATGATGAAGTCAGGCATCCCTCTTGTTCAATCTTTTGAGATCGTCGGGGAGAGCTTGGAAAATCCGTCAATGCGCGAGTTAGTTGGCCAGATTCGTGACGACGTGGCAGCTGGTAATACCTTCGCCGACTGTATTCGCAAACATCCCCGCTATTTCGATGACCTGTTTTGCAACTTAGTCGATGCCGGCGAGCAATCAGGTGCACTGGAAACCATGCTAGATCGCTTAGCCACCTATAAAGAAAAGTCCGAGGCATTGAAGTCAAAGATCAAAAAAGCGATGAACTATCCCATCGCGGTAGTCTGCATTGCGCTGGTTGTAACGGGAATTCTGCTCGTGAAGGTGGTGCCTCAGTTCGCAACCACCTTCTCTAGTTTTGGTGCAGATTTACCTGCATTTACACTGTTCGTATTAGGCCTTTCTGATTTGGCTATTGCACACTGGTGGAAAGTGTTGATAGGAATCGGAGTCTTTGGTTACGTTTTTAAAGAGGCAAAAATGCGATCTGTGAAAGTGGCTCAAATGGTCGACCGAATTTCACTTAAGATTCCTATTGTTGGCCCAATATTAAATTCTTCCTGCTACGCCCGCTTTACGCGAACATTATCCACAACTTTTTCCGCTGGTGTACCTCTCGTGGATGCTCTGGAGTCAGTCGCAGGAGCCACAGGTAATATCGTTTATTCTACAGCCACCAGAAAAATTAGAGATGACGTAACCACTGGACAACAGCTCAACTTCGCGATCAAGAACACCACCCTATTTCCGGCTATGATTACTCAAATGGTAGGTATTGGAGAAGAATCAGGCGCCCTAGATGGAATGTTAGATAAGTGTGCCGTCTTCTACGAAGCTGAGGTAGATAACGCAGTAGACGGGCTTACCGCCTTGATGGAACCGATGATCATGGCTGTACTGGGCATCCTGATCGGTGGCTTGATGATTGCGATGTATCTGCCTATCTTCCAGCTCGGCGCGGTAATGTAATCGCTACGCCTTTTTATGGAAATATTCGACCTCCTCTCTGCTAGCCCTCCCTTCCTACTAACCGTCTGCGTAGTGTTAGGGCTATTAGTTGGAAGTTTCCTCAATGTAGTCGTCTACCGACTACCTATTATGCTGCAACGCGATTGGCGCGAGCAATGCTGTGACTACCTCGAAATAGAAAACAGCACTCCTGACAGCAATGATTCCTCTGCCAAGTTTAAAGTATTTAATCTGCAGAAACCTGATTCACACTGCCCTTTATGTAACCACAAAATAAGACCCTGGGAAAACATCCCTGTTCTGAGCTATATGTTTCTCGGCGGTAAGTGTTCGAACTGCAAAGCAAAGATTTCGATACGCTATCCGAGCGTGGAATTTGTCAGTGGCATTCTTTCAGGCTTAATTGCATTTTACTTCGGCGCCACTTGGCTTACATTGGCCCTGCTGTTCTTAACCTGGGCACTAATAACTCTTACACTCATCGATTTTGATCATCAGTTATTGCCCGATAACATCACCCTGCCACTTATATGGCTTGGCTTACTCATCAACACAATCGATCTTGGGTTCGGGGTTACGATCAAAGATGCCGTGATAGGCGCCATAGCAGGATACCTCGTGCTGTGGATTTTTTATTGGGCATTTAAACTCGCCACTGGAAAAGATGGTATGGGCTACGGGGATTTCAAATTACTGTCCGCCCTGGGAGCATGGATGGGCTGGCAAAGTCTATTGCCTATAATTATCCTGTCTTCGCTAGTAGGCGCTGTGTTTGGCCTTGGAATGATACTACTTCAAGGTAGAGACAAATCTGTACCAATGCCCTTCGGTCCGTTTCTCGCCGGCGCAGGATTTATCATGTTGATATGGGGCCCTCAACTGAGTGCATTCTATATCAACAACTTCATTAACTAAGAATAACTTCTCAGCAATTATTAGTCGGACCCTGCCAGAATGAACTCTGCAAAAAGGTATGTAGTTGGTCTTACCGGTGGAATCGGCAGCGGCAAGTCTGCTGCCGCCGAAGTGTTCCGAGCGTTGGGAATTGAAGTCATCGACGCCGATATTCTTGCAAGAGAAGTCGTTGAGCCAGGCCAGCCAGCGCTTCAAGAAATTGCCGCCCACTTCGGCAGCGACCTACTCACTACCGAAGGGCATCTCGATAGGCCCGCTCTACGCAAGATTGTGTTCTCAAACCCCCAACAAAAATACTGGTTAGAGAATTTATTACACCCGCTAATAGCCGAGCTACTTGAACGCCGGTTAAATGCAGCAAAGTCGCCTTATGCCATTTTGGAATCACCACTACTGTTAGAAACTGAGCAACACAAGCTAGTAGAGAGAGTACTTGTCATCGATGCTAGCGAGGAAACACAAATCGCAAGAGCCACAGAAAGAGACGGAAGCGATGAGGGGATTATAAGGTCAATCATTGCCTCTCAAATAGATCGTACTGAGAGAATTCAACGCGCGGATGACCTCGTATCAAATGAACAAAGCTTAGAACTACTCAGAGAAAATATTGAGGCACTTCATAGTAAATATATGGGAATGGTCACCGAAGCATGAACAAAAAAACTACTACCGTCGACTGTCCGCATTGTAAGAAGCTTGTAGAGTGGACGGAAGAGAATACTTACCGGCCTTTTTGCAGTAAACGCTGCAAGCTAATCGACTTCGGAGAATGGGCTAGCGAACGCAACAGCATTCCCGGAAAATCCGTCTATCCAGCAATTGAAGATGAATACGACCAATAGCTAAATCTTTGCTCGTGAGCACCACTATCTAGAGCGGCGTTCCTGTTATGGCAGGCATTGGCATCCAATAGAATTTACTGCTTTCGGCATGCACTTCATTGGCAAGAAAGAACAGAATGAAATTGCCATCTAGCGATATTCGAATTTTCTTAATCGATTCCCCTGGCAATAATCCTAACTCAAAATCTTCTAGAATCAGATGCGTAATCACATCAAATAAGTAGAGCTTTTCATTATCTGTAGCAATTAGAATCGTACCTTCCTTATTGAAGGTCGCACTAACCGGCTGACTACCTAAGAACCACTCACCGTCGGAGTCAAAGTAATCATCTGGAGCCATGTCAACGATACTGAAATCCACTGCACTGCGATTCCCATTAGGGCACGTATAGGCGAGCCTAGTACCGTCTGGCGAAGTCGTAAAATCCGTACAGGAACTACCTACCGCGATGTCGGTGTTAGGAACGAAAGTAAGCACATTCGTTCCAGCATCAAAATCAAAAGTTGCAAGGTTTGAAGCTGTAGCCAAAAATACGTGATCTAAAACATCGTCATATTCAATTCTAACAGGATCTTCCAAAGGTATACTCGCAGTTAAGAAAGTGGCATCCTCCCTCATTAACCCCATCCACAGACCGGTATCCGAGAAAGGTATAGTAGGGTCACCTGGGTCTGCTTGAATATTATCGTACATAAGGGCGAACACATTGCCGTCTTCGCCTAGAGCCAGATCACGCAGTGTCCATCTGTAGGTAACATCCCCAAAATTTTGAGCGACGCTGTTAGAACTGATGCTCCCTGTATTCAGATCAAGCTTGTAGAGCCTCTGCGTCTCTGGGTGCACAGTCATGAAGATTACTCCGTTATCTTCATCAACTGTGAATTGATCCGGTATCTGACCAAAGCTGTAGGTCTTACCCGTTGCACCAGTTATCAAATTTCTCTCAACCACTCGGTTACGCACAGAATCACCAATCAGCACCCACCCGTGACAGAGAGGCACGAAGTCTTGGCTGGACTCGGTGATAAGCCCCCCGCCCAATGCTGAGATAGTTGCATCCGACGGTCCTGATTGAACAGCGCCAATGCGAATAGTTTCGAAAAGCATCGGGCTAGTACCTTCAATGAATTCCAATCGCAGGGAAACCTGCTCACCATTAAAATTGGCACTCGCCACATCCAAAATTCCAGAATTGACAGAATAACTTGATGCGCCAATCGCGACACTCGAGGCCGTTGGAGCTGTTGGAGCTGGAAATGCACTACAGTTCAGCAAATCAGCACCGGAAAAAGGAGGTGCAGGGATGGTAGCGCCTGTGATTTCTGCATGGGTCAATTTAAAGATCAGCCCGTTTGCATCAACCATTTGCATCTGTAGGGCAATTTCACCTATTCCTGCTACCTCTACATTCTGAACTCCTAGTGTATATCCATCGAATCTGGCAGCGTCCGTAGCAATCGCTGGGGCAGCACCCGGTGTAAAAGTCAGCGAGTAGTTAGTACGAAATTTAACTCCCGTCCAGGCAGGTATTTTGTTCGTCACAACTTCTGACGGCAATACTGAGCTCTTAACTCTAAACGCAACGTATCGACCGCTATTTAAGGCCGCATTAACTGGCCCTGTTACATCGACATCAATCTGAGTAAGACCTACGGCATCAGCCACGGCGATGGCCGCAACAAAACCAATTGAATAGTCTGCTATCTCAACTTCACCATTGTCTGAATACATGTAAATTTCAAGGGGTGCGACGCCATTCTGCGCGAAGACTTCTTCGATCGGCAGTGTCAGGGTTGCCTGACTTACACTAGCCGTAGTATTGAAATCAAAAACCGCTACTGCAGCGTCTATATAACCTGCACCAGTTACCGCCCAACCGTCAGTACTGACGTAGGAAGCATTTACTGCTGACCCTATGAGGGGAGGAGCGTCTTCCTCGTCAGCGTCCGCATTCGGGTCACCATCTACTGCATCTACTACCTGATTGGCAACGGGGTTTTTCTCAACCAGCACACCATCGGCGACCAAGATGGCCGAGTCCGCTAAGGCTACATTCATCGCTAAAAGCAACGATGCAACTAAATTGGCCAATATCCATTTCCGTAACATAGTAATTCCCGAAGTTTCTCTGCAGCCCCGCCTACAAGGGAGGGGGCGCATTCATTTTGTCCACAAATGCTCTAAAGTATTCTGTATTTTCAACAAGTTAGCGTAAATCTCAGTGACCTGCATCACATAAACACCGGTTAGATCAAGCTACGCTATTTTGGCTTTCCACATCGCTGTATCTGCCTTGTGCGCGAATACTTTATCAAAAAGGCTGATTTTTTGGGTTTTTATTGTCCGGCTAACTCTATTTATATCAGTTACTTGCCGGCCTTATTGAAAATTCTTCATGAAGAAGAACGCTAGCCCAATCAGCAGCCTTAAAGCAGGTTTAGTGCGGTGATAATGCGCTCGTTGGCTTTAGGGAAGTCCGCTGCTCGTAAATCGGAAAGTGCACGCCACTCGATGGCCTGCCCTTCTCTTCCCTTCGCTATCCCAGAGTATTTTTCGATACGCCGAACATCTAATACTACTGATTTGTCGCTGTATTCATGGCTGATCTGAATTAACGGAGTGCAGGCCTGCACATTGATTCCTAATTCTTCTTCAAATTCTCTGTTCAGTGCTTGTTGAACCGACTCGCCTGCTTCGACTTTTCCTCCAGGAAATTCCCAAAGGCCACCCTGATGAGATTCGACGGGGCGCAGCGCAATCAATACTTCTCGATTATCGTTGAGAAGCACACCAACAGCTACATGCACAGTGAGGTTTTTATTCACAAGGCGGTGCTAGCTGCGATAGTCCGCATTAATACGCACATATTCACTGGAAAGATCCGAGGTCCAGACTCTTTCACTTGCCTTTCCTCTGCCAAGATTAATGCGAACCCGGATTTCATCCTTATCCATCTCTGCCTGTCCGGCGCTCTCGCTATACCCAGCATCTACAGCCCCTTTCGACGCAATGAGTGTATCTCCTAAGGCTACGGTGACAGATTCTATGTCAAGATCAACGAGGCCGGCGCGGCCTATGGCTGCCAGAATTCTTCCCCAGTTGGGATCAGATGCAAAGAAAGCGGTTTTAACCAAAGGAGATTCAGCTACTGTATAAGCCACCGCAAGACACTCCTGCTCCGATGCGCCTTCATGCACCTCGATGGTTATGAACTTATTTGCACCTTCTGCGTCCCGAATCAGATCCGTAGCCAACTGCTCGAAAACAGCATTCAATTCTGCCTGAAAATCCAACGCCGCCTGACTATCTGTATCCGTGATTACGACAGAGCCTTTACCCGTGGCTACCAACATACAACAATCATTGGTAGAGGTATCACCATCAACCGTTATTCTGTTAAACGAATTCTTCACAGCAACATTGAGAAAGTTTTCGAGGAGAGGCTTTGTTATATTTGCATCCGTAAAGACATAAGCAAGCATCGTTGCCATATTCGGGCGAATCATCCCCGAGCCCTTCGCGAACCCACTTATGTTCGCCTGCGAACCATTAGTAGTAAAACTCGCTGACGCGAGTTTCGGCCTAGTGTCTGTTGTTAGTATTCCCTGCGCTGCAGTTTGCCAAGCATCAACGGACAACGCTTTATAAAGTGCCGGTAGTGCAACAAGAATTTTTTCGTAAGGCAGTTGCTCGCCTATTACCCCTGTGGAGAATGGCAATACCTGCTGAGACGAAGTTTGCGCAATTTCGGCTATGGCATCACAGCAGGCTAAAGCCGCAAGCTCTCCTTCAACTCCTGTGCCCGCATTCGCATTCCCGGTGTTAATAAGGAAATAACGGCTAGCACTATTTTCTAGTCGCTGCCTCGCTATGCTAACCGGCGCGGCACAGAATGCGTTCTGGGTAAATACACCCGCTGTTGCAGAGTCCGGGGCAATTTCAACCAAGACAAGATCGAGCCGATTTGCATAGCGAATTTGACTTTCTACTGCAGCTAAGCGAATCCCTTCAATGGGAACGATGCTTACATTTCTCTCTGGGCCGACAGCCATCTCAAAATCCTTACTCTACTTCCACTTTTTCAGACTACTATAAGCAGACAACTAGCCTATTTTGCCGTGACAAACTTTAAACTTCTTACCCGAGCCGCAAGGACAGGGGTCGTTTCTTCCCACCTTAGCCATCTCTCGAACAAATGGAGGCGCTTTATCTCTCTCACCTTGGCCCTGAGCTGCTGCAGGCTTGTCCGCCGGCTGTTCAGCAAGTGCCGAAACGGCTTGGTGCTGAAAATTCACGCGCTCTCGCGCTCGCTCTTGTTCACGTTGCTGTTCAATTGCATCCACCTCGTCTTCTTGTCGAATCTTTACGTGGCTTAGAACTTTAACAACTTCCTGCTGCAAATTAGTCATTAAGTCTTGAAACAGAGCGAACGCTTCCCGCTTATATTCCTGTCGAGGATTCTTGCCTCCATAACTACGCAAGAATATTCCTTGCCGCAGATGATCCATAGTCGCAAGATGATCCTTCCACAAGCCATCTAATATTTGCAGTGTGATTTGCTTTTCGAAACCGCGCATCTTCTCACCTACTGCAAAACATTTCTTCTCGTAATCCGCTGTGAGTATTTCGTCGATTTTTTGCTTCAGCTGCTCTTCATAAAGCTGATCATCTTCATCGAGCCATTTCTGAATATCTTGCTGAGTCGAGAACTCGGTATCTATCGCTTTCTGCAATCCTTCCACGTCCCATTGCTCAGGAACACTCTGAGGTGGAATATACTCATCGACAAATTGCCCAACCACTTCTGTGCGCATGTCTTTTAGTAGCTCGGAAATATCATCGCTAGCCATGAGCTCATTACGCTGACGATAGATGATCGTGCGCTGATCATTCGCCACATTGTCATACTCCAACAATTGCTTACGAATATCGAAGTTTCTGCCCTCGACCTTACGCTGAGCTTTCTCTATCTGCTTCGTTACCATGCCATGCTCTATGGCTTCTCCACGCTCCATGCCTAAGCGTCGCATGAAATTTTTCACGCCATCAGTTGCGAATATTCTGAGTAGGTTATCCTCCATAGAAAGGTAGAATCTGGAATACCCAGGATCACCCTGTCGCCCTGAACGACCGCGTAGCTGGTTGTCAATTCGTCTTGATTCATGACGCTCGGTACCGACGATGTGCAGGCCACCGGCCGCAATAACCTGGTCGTGACGCAACTGCCATTCCGCTTTTATTTTCTCAATTTGTGCTTCGGTAGGGTTTTTCAATTCGGCAACTTCGGCCTCCCACTTTCCGCCCAAAACGATATCTGTACCACGTCCAGCCATGTTGGTTGCAATCGTCACCACACCAGGTCGCCCTGCCTGAGCAATAATCTCTGCCTCGCGCTCGTGGAATTTTGCGTTCAAAACTTCATGTTCGATTTTTTCTTTCTTGAGAAAATTAGAAAGAGTCTCCGATGTATCGATAGAAGCTGTACCGACAAGTACAGGAGCGCCTTTAGCACTCATTTCAGTGATATCACGAACGATTGCCTCTAACTTCTCTTCCATAGAAAGAAAGATAAGATCGTTTGCATCTATACGGACCATAGGTTGATTGGTAGGAATAACAACCACATCCAGGCCATATATCTGCGAAAACTCAAAGGCTTCTGTATCCGCGGTACCAGTCATGCCGGACAGGTTATTGTACAAGCGGAAATAGTTCTGAAATGTCGTTGAAGCTAGAGTCTGACTTTCACTTTGAATCTCTAATTTTTCCTTAGCCTCCAGAGCCTGGTGCAGACCCTCCGATAAACGACGCCCTTCCATCGTTCGCCCGGTGTGCTCATCAATCAATACAATACTTTTATTCTGTACTATGTACTCGATATCTCGATTAAAAAGGTTGTGTGCTTTTAGGCCGGCATGCACATGATGGAGCAAAGATAAATTAGTCGCAGAGTAGAGTGATTCTCCCTCGGCTAGCAACTTTTTCTGTATCAGAATATCCTCTACGAATTCATGCCCATATTCGGTAAGCTCGACCTGACGACTCTTCTCATCGACAGTGAAATGGCCCGACTCTTCCGGCACAAAACTCTTATCCATCATTTCCATTTTGGATTTTTCGGCCTTCACGCCCTTCTCCAACTTCGGAATTAGTTGGTTTATGGCTTCATACAGTTTGGAACTGTTTTCAGCAGCACCAGAAATTATCAACGGAGTCCTCGCTTCGTCGATAAGAATTGAATCTACCTCATCGACAATCGCGAAATTTAATTCTCTCTGCATTTTGTCATCTAAACGGAACGCCATATTGTCACGCAGATAATCGAAACCAAATTCGTTGTTGGTTCCATAGGTAATGGAACAGTTATAAGCGGCTTTCTTTAATTCTGGAGTCTGACCTGAACCGATGATGCCGACACTAAGGCCAAGGAATTCATACAACGGCCGCATCCAGTTCGCATCGCGCTCGGCAAGATATTCGTTCACTGTAACTAGGTGAACGCCTTTCCCGGTGAGACCATTTAGGTAGGCCGGCAAGGTCGCCATAAGCGTCTTACCCTCACCTGTTCTCATCTCTGAGATGCTGCCTTCGTGCAATACGATGCCGCCGATCATTTGTACATCGAAATGGCGCATCTGCAATGTACGCTTGCCCGCTTCGCGCACAACCGCGAATGCTTCTGGCAACAGTGCGTCAGTCGATTCTCCGCCGTCGAAACGTTGCTTAAATTCGTCCGTCTTGGCTTTCAGTTCTTCATCGGAAAGCGCTTCCAGAGAGGGCTCAAGCGCGCTGATACGACCAACGATCTTTTGCAATTTCTTCAACTTGCGCGAGTTACTACTGCCTAATATTTTGTTTAATATGCTCATTTTTCTCTATCAATAAATAGTTGATTCAATACGCTAGCCTCCAACGGCCAAAATGAGCATTGCTCAAGCAGACCGGCTGAGACCAATTAGATTGGTTCTAAGAAAGGGGGGTGATTATCTTGCTGTGCGGTGTATATAGGCGGCAGGGTCGACGACTCTGCCGTTCTTGTAAACCTCAAAATGGACATGAGGCCCTGTCGAACGACCAGTAGAGCCTACTAGGGCGATATTCTGGCCCTTCATTACGATATCGCCCACGTCCACCAAAAGCTTTTCGGAATGGGCGTAGCGAGTAGTGAATCCGTTGCCGTGATTAACCTCAACCATCAAGCCATAGCCCGATCGAGGCCCAGACCAGGTAATTACCCCTGCTGCCACGGTATTAATCTCAGCACCCGACTTGCCAGTGGTGAAATCGATTCCGCCATGGAAAGCTAGGCGTCCAGTAATCGGATCAGGACGTTGACCGAATCGCGAAGCGATCCAGGCTTTCTCTACAGGCCTGCCTGCGATGAAGACGTCCGACTGAATTTTACGATCTGTCATCAAACCTTCGAGGATTTCGAGTTGTTGCTGACGATCTTCTAGTTGTCGCTCGAGCTGATAAACGGCGTCCATAAAACCCGCTGCCGAGTAAGACTCTGAAATACCGGTTGAGGGACCACCGATAGCAATCGGATCGCTAAAGTCAAATTCACCATTATCCAAATTGGCAATGGTAGTAATGCGCTCCCCTACTGCATCCAAGCGCACTAAACGAGCCTGTAATAAGGCGAGTCGCATAGTTAGGGCTTCGATTTGCTGCTCTGATTGTTCCTTAATTTCGGATATTTGTTCGGTCTGTATGCGAATCTGCCGTTCCCAATTTTGCGCAGACTCTTCGCTGAAGACGCCGTTATTCTGAGAAACCGCGAGCCCATAGCCAAAGTAGCCCAGAGCAACAGGTGCGCCGAGCAGGCATAGTGAAAGGAGGCCTTTCAGCCATCCCTTGAGGACGATAGTTTTAGTGTGACCATGACGCTGGTCGACTAGAATAACTTTCATTGCGTAAGCGTTATCTCAGTAAGCCTAATAAAACTTGGGGCTAATCAAGAAATTTCAACGCCCAACTATATTATTAAAATCAGATAGTTAGGATAGCACGACAGGGCTAGGCTGCCAATACTGGTTTCATATAGGAAATAGGTACGTTTGTATCGCTGTCGAAACTGACAATTTCCCAAGCATCTTCATTAACTTCGAGCATTCTTAATAAAGCATTATTGAGGGCATGTCCAGATTTATATCCCTTGAACTCGCCTATCAAGCTATTGCCGAGAAGGTATAAATCTCCAATAGAATCAAGGATCTTATGCTTTACGAACTCGTCTTCGTAACGCAATCCATCCTCATTTAAAACCTTGTAGTCACCTACCGCGATGGCGTTATCCATACTCGCACCTAGCGCCAAATTCCTATTACGCAATTCCTCAAACTCATGCATAAAGCCGAAAGTTCGCGCACGACTGACTTCCTTAACAAAGGAGGTGCTAGAGAAATCGATAGTCGCGCTCTTGGTATGCTTTTTATAGACGGGGTGATCGTAAAGAAGTGTATAGCTAACCTTAAAACCATCAAACGGCTCGAGGCTCACGGCTTTGTCACCATGTTCCAGATATAGTGGCTTCTTTATCTTAATGAAGCGCTTTAATTCTGACTGCTCTTCAATTCCAGCAGATTGTATTAGGAAAACAAACGGACCAGCACTACCATCCATAATAGGTACTTCTGGCGCACTTACATCAATAAAGGCATTGTCGATACCTAAACCTGACAGAGCAGACATCAAATGTTCAATAGTAGAAATCCTAACGTCATCTTTAACCAGGCAAGTAGAAAGCGTTGTATCGCCTACATTAGAAGCGCGGGCAGGAATCTGAACGGGGACATCTAAATCTATTCGGGTAAAAATGATGCCAGTGTTAACTGGGGCTGGTCTAAGGGTTAGGTAGACCTTCTCGCCGGTGTGTAATCCAACGCCTGTGGCGCGAATAACATTCTTCAGAGTTCTTTGTTTAAGCATAGGTCTTGGCTTCGCGTCTTAATTTAGTCGGAAAAACATGGGTATCTCAAGCATTCGTAATGCAGTGTCATGTCACATTGCGATCAGGGCTTACCCTTATCACTGAAACGAGTACTTCGTGCTCTACTGGTTATTACCAACACTAGACCCGAAAAGGAGCAATTTCAGCTCACAAAGACGACCTTTAACAGAACTCTGGCATGGTAGCAAAATTCAACGCACAACCCAATAAGGGAGATCCCGTTCAAGCAGCTAAATATCCAGCCTATAAATTGAGGAATACCGTGTAGGAATCCTACTGCGGTATTCCTAAAAGACTAGTCTGCCTGCTTTCTCAGAAATGCTGGAATATCCAGATAATCCATATCTGCATCTGCACCCACTACAGCAGCGGCTGCGGCTGCGGCGCGAGAAGAGCCTCTACGCATCACTGCTGGCTTATCGAGCTGGCGATAGTCGGTAGTCATTTCCCGAGCAGTATTATCCACAACTTTAGTGGGCTTGGCGTGAGTATCACCCAAACCAGTAGCGACAACAGTAACTCGCATTTCGTTCTCTAGACTTGGATCGATCACTGTACCAACAACTACAGTGGCATCATCTGAAGCAAATTCTTCAATAGTGTCGCCTACCTCAGAGAACTCGCCCAGAGACAGATTCTCTCCAGCCGTGATATTCACCAAGATTCCACGCGCGCCTTGCAGATTCACATCTTCTAGAAGCGGGCTACGAATCGCCGCTTCTGCTGCCTCGCGGGCTCTATCGGCACCTACTGCTGCACCGGTACCCATCATCGCCATGCCCATCTCAGACATCACCGTTTTAACATCGGCGAAATCCACGTTAATCATGCCTGGGTTCATAATTAGATCGGCGATACCCTTCACCGCACCCAACAACACATCATTAGCCGCTTTAAATGCTTCCAGCAACGTGGCTTCTTTGCCCAATACATCTAATAACTTTTCATTCGGAATAGTAATTAATGAATCCACATGCTCTGTGAGTAGCTGGATTCCCTCTTCCGCAATCTTTGAACGCTTTTTACCTTCGAATGGGAAAGGTCTGGTCACAATCGCAACAGTAAGAATGCCCATCTCCCTAGCGACTTCGGCAACAATAGGCGCGGCACCTGTTCCTGTGCCTCCGCCCATGCCAGCTGTAATAAAAACCATATCGGCGCCAGATAAGATTTCAGCGATCTCGTCCCTGTCTTCCAACGCTGCCTGCCGACCAATCTCGGGATTAGCTCCCGCGCCAAGCCCTTTAGTTATATTGCTTCCCATCTGCAATATCGTCTTGGCTTTCAGGTTATGCAGCGCCTGCGCATCTGTATTTGCACAAATGAACTCGACACCCTCTACCTGATTATTGATCATATGGTGCACAGCGTTTCCGCCACCACCACCAACGCCTATAACTTTAATTTCAGCGCTCTGCGCAACGCTCTCGACTAATTCAAACATATAGCCCCCTAATTTATGATTCTTTTACTGTATTGGTTAATGACTGCTAATTTGTTATTGACTACTAAGATTAAAACTAAAAATTTCCTTGGAACCAGTTCTTTACTCTGTCCACAATCTGAATCTGTGGTTCACGCTTTGACTCGATTCCACCTCTTTCCTGATATTGCTTTAAGCCGTATAGCAACAATCCAACACCAGTAGAATAAATAGGGTTTCTTACAATATCGGCTAAACCGTTGACATTGTGAGGCGCTCCGATACGGACAGGGGCATGGAATATTTCTTCGGCTAGATCTACAACGCCTTCCATTTTGCTAGTGCCGCCGGTTAGGACAATGCCAGCAGCCAACAGGCTTTCGAACCCACTTCGCTGTAGCTCTGCTTGCACTAAGGTAAATAATTCGTCATAGCGCGGCTCAACCACTTCGGCCAGCGCCTGTCTGGAAAGCTCTCTTGGCGCTCGATCTCCGACGCTTGGCACCTTCAGAGTCTCATCGGCACTAGCCAATTGAGTCAAAGCGCAGGCGTATTTAATCTTTATTTCCTCTGCATTCTCAGTCGGTGTTCGCAGAGCCATAGCAATATCATTCGTCACCTGGTCGCCAGCAATTGGAATGACACCTGTGTGACGGATAGCACCTTCAGTGAAAATCGCTATATCGGTGGTGCCCCCACCAATATCTACGAGACAGACACCTAGCTCTTTCTCATCATCAGTAAGAACGCTATAGGCTGAAGCTAATTGCTCCAGGATAATTTCGTCTGTCTCTAGGCCGCAACGCTTGATGCATTTTTCAATATTCTGCACCGCATTAATCGCACAGGTGACCAGATGCACTTTCGCCTCAAGACGAACACCTGACATGCCTAGCGGCTCTTTGACACCTTCCTGTGAATCGATGATGTATTCCTGCGGCAGTATGTGCAGAACTTTCTGGTCGGCAGGAATGGCTACGGCTTGCGCCGCGTCGATAACGCGTTCGATATCGGCCTTCATGACTTCGCCGTCTCGAATCGCTACGATCCCATGAGAGTTCATGCTGCGGATATGACTGCCTGCAATCCCTGCGTAGACTGAATGAATCTGGCATCCCGCCATGAGTTCAGCCTCTTCGATTGCACGCTGAATGGACTCGACAGTTGATTCAATATTAACCACGGTGCCTTTCTTGAGCCCACGAGAACGATGACTTCCAATACCGACGATATCTAGACTGCCGTCCGGATTAATATCCCCGACTATTGCCACGACCTTGGAAGTACCAATATCCAATCCAACAATCATGTTCTCGCTTGCCGCGTCATTCATCGTTCGAATTCTCCAGACAAGGGTCTTCAAAAAGACTAAAAATTATTTGCTGGAACTGAATCACCGAATTGCCACTCCTGTAAAATCTGAATCGGTATCTTGTACCGCTATTCCGTTTCCGTATCTCAAATCGATAGAAAGAAATTGAGATGATCGCTCGAATGGCTGGCTCGTATAGAAATCAATAAAACGCTGCGTCTTCTCGAACACATCATCTCTGCCGGCAGCAACCTGCATTTTTTCATTCAGCAAGTATTCCCAACTACCACGCTTGCTTAGACTCAATCCGGAAAGCCGCAGTCCCGCAGGAAACAAAATTTGGTTAAGTTTCTGATACTGCAGCATTACAGTCTCTTGACTGTCTTCAGGCCCAGTAAGCAAGGGCAGGGTATTTAACTCTAGTGATTTTTCCGGCTGAAATAGCTTTCCGTATTGATTAAGCAACTGCTCATTGCCCCATCTCGCTATTGCAACTTGTTCTGTCAGGTGCAGTGAAAGAGAGTCTGGCCAGATTCGTGTAACCGACGCCTGCAATATCCATGGGTGACGCTCTAGCTCTTCCTTCGCCTCGATCACATTGAAATCGAAGAAACCATTACCCATAAACGGGGCCAACACCTTACTGACCTCTGCCTCACTTATTCTTTGCCACTGATTTTCGATTCTAACTTTACTGACTGGGCGATTTAAAAACCCGGAGACACCTGCTCTGTTTTGAACCATTACCACAGCAACACATATCAATGCCGCAGCAAGCACGTAAAGCCCCCGCTTGCCAGATGACTTTGGCTTAAGCGGCTGGTTTCTCGAATTGGAATTACGGCGAGTTGAATGTATGCCGCTACCAGTTCTGATTGCTCTGTTTGTAGTTGCCATCTTCTTAGTTCGCCGCTTGCTCTAGCTCTAATACTGTTAACAATAATTCATCAAAATTGATTCCCAACTGCTTTGCTGCAATTGGCACAAAACTGTGATCCGTCATACCTGGGATCGTGTTCAGCTCTAGCAGATAAAACTTACCGGCTTCGTCCTGCATAACATCGACCCTTGCCAAACCCTCACAATCGAGGCTTTCAAAGGCAGCCCGGACTAAGTTATTAAGCTCGACCCGTTTCTCTTCGTTCAACTGCGCCGGGCAGATAATCTCTGGATCTTCATCGACATACTTTGCATCGAAGTCGTAAAACTCTCTCGATGTGCTCATTTCAATAGCGGGCAACAATTGATCCTCGATCACCCCTACCGTAAATTCTTTGCCAATCACGCACTTCTCAGCCATTACTTCTGAATCGAATCCGCGCGCCATCTCAAATTGCGTTTGCAGACTTACTGCGTCCTTCACTATCGCTATGCCTAGACTCGAACCGCCACTCACTGGCTTCACAACTACAACTTCAAAATCATCTATTACTGCCTGCCAATCCGTTGCGTCGCTTAACAGGACAAAATCAGCAGTATTCAATCCCAGGCGCTGCCAAATAAGTTTGCTCTTCGCCTTATCCATGGCTAAGGCCGAGGCCAGCACACCGCTTCCGGTATAGGGAATCTTCAATATTTCCAGAAGCCCCTGAATCGTGCCATCTTCACCGCCCTGGCCGTGCAACATGATCAGGGCCAAATCCGGCTTTAGTCTTTCTAGATCTGCGACAACTGTATCGCTCACATCCAGAACACTCGCCTTTACACCTAATCTCAGCAACCCCTGATAGACTGCTTCGCCACTCAACAGGGAAATTTCGCGCTCTACGGAGTCCCCACCCTTAAGTACGACGACATGTCCGCAATTTGCTATGATTTTCTCTTTATTTATCGTTCTCATTTGCCTATTTCTTGACCGCTAAATGCAAAAATCTTCTATAAAAATCAATTAATTATGCTTTGAAACCCGATTTGGCTAATTGTTTAGCCAAAGAACCGACACTTCCGGCTCCCTGAGTCAAAATAATGTCTCCTGGGCGGACCAATCCACTTAAAATTCCCTGCACTTCAGACTCGTTTTTTACGTACACAGGATCAACTTTTCCGCGTAATCGGATACTTCTACAGAGACTTCTAGAGTCCGCACTGGCTATCTTCTTCTCTCCAGCGGAATACACCTCGAGTAGCAGCAAGACATCCGCCTCGCCCAACACCTCAACGAAGTCCTCATACAGGTCCTTAGTGCGACTGTAGCGATGGGGCTGGTAAACCATGACCAGCCTATTCTCCGGCCACCCATCACGCAGAGCGCTTAGGGTAGCGGCAACTTCAGTAGGGTGATGCCCATAGTCATCAATGAGCATGACCGTCCCGCCATCTACGGGAAATTCTCCTTGCACATCAAAACGACGACCAACACCAGAGAAATTCTGGATACCACTCTGGATATCCTTTGCCTTAATTCCCTCGTCTGTAGCGATGGCAATGGCCGCAGTCGCGTTCAAAGCATTATGTCGACCGGGCATATTCAGGATAATTTTTATCTTGTCCTTTGCTTCCTTGCGAACGACTTCGAATTGCGTTGTTTGCTGCTCCTGACTCAATTCAGTAATTCTAAAATCCGCATCCTCAGAGAAGCCGTAAGTTATTTTCGGCCTCGATATACGTGGTAACAGCTCACGCACAACCGGATCATCGATACACAACACAGCCAATCCATAGAATGGGAGATTGTGCAAAAAGTCGATGAAGTACTTTTTAAGATTCTCGAAGTCACCACCGTACGTGCTCATGTGATCCGCTTCGATATTAGTCACAACAGCAACCATAGGTTGTAGGTGCATGAAAGAGGCATCGCTTTCGTCCGCCTCAGCTACCAGATATCGACTCTCTCCAAGTCGAGCATTTGTTCCTGCGCTATTCAGCAAGCCCCCAATAACGAATGTGGGATCGAAGCCTGCCTGCGCCAATACAGATGCCACGATGCTTGTAGTCGTGGTCTTACCGTGTGTACCTGCGATTGCAATTGAATGGCGGTAGCGCATCAATTCAGCCAACATCTCCGCACGCGCGATCAATGGTTTAGATTCATTGATCGCCGCTTTGATTTCGGGGTTACGCTCATCGATAGCGCTGGAATAGACAACCACATCGGCATTTTTTACATTCGCCGCGTCGTGTCCAAAAAATATCTCGGCACCCATGGACGCTAGACGTACAGTATTCGGAGATTCCTTTAGGTCTGACCCGCTGATCTTATAACCCTGATTCAGCAACACTTCGGCTACACCGCACATGCCGGCACCACCGATTCCCACAAAATGCAGTCTGTTAATGCGCCTCATTTCTGGAATAACATGTCGATTGGCTGCGCTATGCATGAGCTATCTCCAAACATCGACGCGCAATAATTTCATCCGCGTCATAAACCGCAATGGATTTTGCGATATCACTCATCTGCTGTAATTTCTTGCGGTTCTCATGCAAGTCCAACACCAGCGCGCTAAGCGCGGCAACAGTCAAAGTATTTTGCTCCAATAAAAAAGCGGCACCTGCGTGAACCAACCAATTCGCATTATGTGTTTGCTGCTGATCACTGTGATGCGGGTACGGCACCAGTATGGAAGGCAAACCAGCCGCCGCAATCTCACTAACAGTACTCGCGCCGGAGCGGCAGATTACTAGATCAGCCCAAGTATAGGCCTCTGCCATATCACCGATGAATGGCACAACTTCTAAACTCTCCGACGAATCCAGCCCCTTGTCTCGATAGCTAAGCTGCGTTGCCTCTAGGGTCCGATCACCTGTCTGGTGACGCACCGCTGGACGACTATCTTTCGGCCAAGCTGCCAGCAATTCTGGTATCACTTCGTTTATCGCCAACGCGCCTTGGCTTCCACCCAGCACTAGTATTTGTAAGGGCCTGGACAGATCTTTAAGATCTCGCTTTAGCAGCGCAAGATCTGCTATTTCTTTTCGAAGTGGATTCCCTGTGTGAATTACCTTCGCGCTTTTCGGAAAGGTATTAGGAAAAGCCTCGAATACCTGATGCGCAATCTTCGCTAACAACTTATTGGTAGAACCCGGCACGGCATTCTGCTCGTGAATTACCAATTTCTTACCAGTCAATTTGGCCGCAAGGCCTCCTGGGCCAGAAACGAAACCTCCCATTCCCAATACGCAATCCGGCCTCACCTTCGAAAGTATTCGCATCGATTGGATCAGAGCCTGCACCAACATTATGGGCGCCACAATCAGCCTGACTATTCCTTTACCCTTCAAACCCTTCGCAGAGACCGCATGAATCTGAATCCCGGTACCTTCCAGCAACTTGTTCTCCATACCTTGATGCGTGCCCATCCATTCGGTTCGAACATTTTGCTCTTGTAACTTTTGCGCTATCGAGAGCGCAGGAAATACGTGTCCACCGGTTCCGGCAGCCATAATGAGCACAGTTGTGTTTTCAGTTGACACCTTGCTATCTACGCCTCACCAACATCATTAATGTCATTATCGATCTCGTATTCAATCCGCACCAACAAGCCAATCATAAAGAAACTCATAATAAGGCTCGCACCGCCATAACTCATGAACGGAAGCGTCAATCCCTTTACCGGAAGCAAACTTATACTAGCCCCTACATTGATCATTGTCTGACCGGCAAACAATAATCCGAGACCGTAAGCAAAAAATGCCGCAAACAATTTATTTACTTTCTGTGCTTTCTGACCGATCGAAAAAGCTTTATAGATAAGCGCAGAGAACAGAAGTATCACAGTAGCCACACCAACCAACCCTAACTCTTCGCCAACGATGGCAAGAACGAAGTCGTTATGCGCCTCTGGCAAGAAGTAGAGTTTTTGTATGCTATTCCCAAGCCCAACACCAAGCCATTCTCCACGACCAAATGCCACCTGCGCCATCGCCTGCTGATAACCACCATTGGTCACATTCTCAACCGCCCAAGGATCTAGGTAAGAAGTAATACGATCGATCACATAGGGCTTCATGACGGCAAGCATGGCGATTCCGCCTAGACAGAGAGTCAACATCAACAAAATGCGATAAAACTTTGCGCCCGCCAAAAAAATCATGCACAGCGCAGTTAGTGTGAGAATAACCATAGTTCCATGGTCAGGCTGAAAGTGAAAAAGAGCTACTGCAGCGCCAACAACTAGGAACGGCTTATAGAAACCGGACCATTTTTCGCGAACCTCATCAAGCTGCCTTTCCAGAAAAGCCGCAAGATAAACAACAATAAAAACCTTCGCCAACTCGGAAGGCTGTAAATCGAAAACCACTAAATCTATTCTTCTGGTACTTCCCTTAACAGATTCCCCGACGCCAGGCACAAGCACCAATAACAGAAGCGCAAACGAACCCATTAGCAAGTACCAACTCTGCGCACGCCATGTTGAAACTGGAATATGAAGCGTTACCAATAGAACAAACACCCCTACAGCAGAAAAAACTAACTGCCGCTTAAGGAAGAAAAAGGGATCAGAATATTGACTACTGGCAATCTCGACTGAGGCGGACGTCATCATCAACAAACCGATAAACAACAACAAGAAAGTGAACAACAACAGGCTATTCACTGAACGTGGCTGAATCAATTCGACTGTATCATTTATGGGTGCGATTGCCTTCGCCATACTCATTGCAAAGTCTCCACTGATTCTATAAATGCAAAGCCTCGATGTTGAAAATTGTCAAACATATCGAAACTAGCGCACGCCGGCGAAAGCAGCACGGCATCGCCAGCAGTCGATTGCCGCAATGCTATTTGTGCAGCATCGCGCATATCATTCGCGAAATAAGTCTGAACTTCCGCATCGAAATAAGCAGCCATTTTCACAGCATCTTGTCCGATAAGAATTACCGCCTTGCCCCATTTATTCATCGCAGGCATGAGTGCTGCGAAATCCGCACCCTTAGCTATGCCGCCGGCTATCAATACAATGTGTCCCGTAATATGTTCACCAAGGCCTTCAATAGCCGCCACGGTTGCACCCACATTCGTACCTTTGGAATCATTGTAAAAGTCGACTCCATCGATATTCGCCACCCACTGACAACGATGCGGTAACCCAGAGAACTCGGTGATCGCGGCCTTGATTGAATTCATGTCTATGTCTATTGCCATGGCTAGTGCTACTGCTGCTAGTACGTTCGAAATATTGTGTTGACCGAAAACTTTTAACTCGGAGACCGAAACTATCTTTTCTAGCTGATAAGCAAGGTATTGATCGCCACCTTCCTCGAGTAACCCGAGACCGTTTACCCCAGCCCGACCCATTCCAAAATCCCACACTGTTGCATCATTCTCTGCAAGCGGGTAACTCTCTTTGTCATCACGATTAATAACTACCTGTCTACAAGCGGTGAATATTCTTTGCTTCGCTCGGTGATAGTCATCAATTCCTTCATATCTATCCATGTGATCTGCACTTAGATTTAGAAGGGTGGCAACCTCTGCCCCTAGGTTTTGCGTCGTTTCCAATTGGAAACTGGATAATTCCAACAAGTACAGATCCTTCTTACCTTCTGCGAGTAAATCGAGGGCCGGCTTAAAGTTCTCGCCATCTAGGTTGCCGCCAAGCCCAAAATTTTTGCCGGCCTTTTTTAATATGGCAGCCAATATTGCCACTACAGTACTCTTGCCATTCGAGCCTGTGATCGCAACGATTGGCGCGGTTACTTGTTTGGAGAAAATATCTATATCGCCAGTAATGGTAACGCCCGCTTTTCTAGCAGTCTCGATCTCTACACCGCGAATGCTTAAGCCTGGGCTAACCACAAGCTGCTTCGCTGTTACAAAAGTTTGCAGATTAAAATCACCTAACTCGCACTCAACATCGGGATAGTGCTCTTGCAATACTGCAAGACCTGGTGGCTCACTACGACTATCTACAACTTTGACTTTCTCACCCATTACTGTGAAATATTTCACACAAGAAAGCCCGGTAGCTCCCAGCCCAACAATAACGGTAAGACAGTCATCCAGCTCAGTCGCCATCTAGCCTAATCCCAGTTGTCCGCTCATCAAGTTGAGCCTAGCGTAACTTCAATGTGGCCAGCCCAAATAACACCAACATAACGGTTATAATCCAGAACCGAACAATGACTCTTGGTTCGGGCCAGCCTTTCAATTCGAAATGATGATGTAACGGAGCCATTCTAAAAACGCGCTTACCCGTCAGCTTGAAAGAAGTCACTTGAATAATTACTGATGCCGTTTCCGCAACGAATATTCCACCCATGATGAACAGCACTATCTCGTGGCGAGAGATGATCGCCATAACGGCGAGCGCCGCACCAAGGGCGAGCGATCCAACATCACCCATGAATATCTGTGCTGGGTAGGTGTTGAACCATAGAAAACCAAGACCGGAACCCACGAGAGCCCCTGCGAAAATAACCACCTCACCGGAACCCACTACATAAGGAATATTTAGATAGTCTGAAAATACTGTGTTGCCGGCCAGATAGGCGATTACTCCAAGCGCACCTCCAACCATAACTGTTGGCAAAATTGCGAGACCATCTAAACCATCGGTGAGATTCACAGCATTACTGAAACCCACAATGCAGAAGCAACTGAATGCGATATAAAGAATACCAATACTGATGGACACATCTTTGAAAAAAGGAACAATATAGCTAGTTTCGACCGTACTGAATGCGGTGTAGTACAGCGTTGTAGCTGCAGCTAAACCAATTATTGTTTGCCACAAAAGCTTCCAACGCGCGGACAATCCTGCGGTATTCTTTCGAAAGACCTTACGGTAGTCGTCTACCCATCCTATAGCGCCGTACAGCATCGTAACCAGCAAGGTTACCCATACATAATGATTAGATAAATCCGACCATAACAATGTGCTTAGTGCGATACTGACAAGAATCAGCGCACCACCCATCGTAGGTGTGCCAGCTTTACTAAGATGAGTCTGCGGGCCATCGTCACGAACAACTTGTCCGATCTGATGATAATTCAACCGCCGGATCATCGTAGGACCAATCAGCAGAGAAATACCAAGAGCCGTCAATATGCTGAAAATTCCACGTACGGTAATGTACTGAAGAACAGAAAAGCTATTGTCGAATTGAATTAGATAGTCTGATAGCCAAACTAACATTGAGTTTCTCCGTCAATTTTTAGAGCCATGACAATCTCATTCATCTTCGCGCTATGAGAACCTTTAATAAGAATGGTTAGATCTGAATTCGCAATATCCGCTAACGCTTCGATAAGCTCTGACTTGCTCTTGAAATGTCTACCCTTTCCGCCATAGGCATCGACGGCCAACTTAGACTTTCCCCCGATTGCCCAGAGCGCATCGAGCCCTGCAGAAGCTGCATATTCGCCTACATTGCGGTGAGCTGAATCAGTATCGCTACCAAGCTCCCCCATATCGCCCATCACTAAAACTTTCTGTCCCCGCAGCCCCGACAAAACATCAATTGCCGCAGTAAAAGAGTCAGGGCTTGCGTTATAACTATCATCTATCAGTCGACACCCGCTCATTCCAGACAGACTAAAAAGCCGTCCCGAAACGGGGTCTAGCTTACCAATACCGTTTGCAATATCTGCCAGACTCGCACCCGCTTCCATTGCAACAGCTGACGCCGCGACGGCATTCAAAACATTATGTTTACCAAGGAAACGTATGCTCAGCGCATGCTCACCCTGAGGCGTATGTAATGTAAAACTGCTAGCCCCATCACTCTGCTCTTTCACCTGTGAAGCAAAATATTGTGAATCCCCCGCTGCGTTTTCGTAACTAAATCGCACGGTTCGTTTTCCTGTAGCTCGTGTAGACCAATCCTCTATATAGGCGTCGTCTGCGTTCAACACCATGACACCATCGCTCTTCAAGCCGTCGATGATTTCACCCTTCGCGATGACAATTCCCTGCAGAGAACCAAATCCCTCTATGTGAGTAGGACTTGCGCCAGTAATAAGCGCTATGTCTGGCTCGGCAGCAGAAACACTAAATGCTATTTCGCCTGCAGCATTCGCCCCCATCTCGATGACAGCATACTCATGCTGCTCTTCGAGCTTTAACAGTGTCAGCGGAACTCCAATCGTGTTGTTTAGATTCGCTTCGGTAGCCAGACAATCTGCTGAATTATTCAGAATCGAAGCGAGCATTTCCTTTACTGTGGTTTTACCTTGGCTACCTGTCAGTGCAATTACTTTTGCAGTACTACGCTGACGATTCATATTCGCTATCTTGGCCAGTGCCACATGGGTATCAGCCACTTTCAAAGCCGGCAGTTGCGATGCAGACTGCCTCGATATCACTGCAGAACTCGCACCTGCGCGCGCGGCCTCATCGATGAAGTTATTGCCATCGAAATTCTCCCCGACCAAAGCCAGATAAAGATCACCTCTGTTAAGCGATCGAGTATCGGTAGAAACATTGGAAAACATCACGTCTTCACCTAGCAATTCACCATCTAATTCTTGAGCCAATAGGGACAATGTCATATTGCCGATCACCGCACCCGCCCCACTATCGTTTTTCTCTAGCTTGCAACGCCAATCGAACTTGATTCGCATCACTGAAAATTAATCTACTGCCGCACACATCTTGATAAGTCTCGTGCCCTTTACCCGCGACCAAAACCACGTCTCCTGATTTCGCATTCGCGATCGCATAATCTATCGCCTTCTCTCTATCTCGCTCGATAAACGCCTCTTCGGGCCTGCTCATGCCGCTGAGGATATGCTGAACAATGTCATCACCCTCTTCATTGCGAGGGTTATCGTCTGCGATAATCAAACGGTCTGCGAAGGCCTCAGCAATCTCACCCATGATGGGCCGCTTACCCTTATCTCGATTGCCACCACAGCCAAACACGCACCAAATATCTCCGCTGAAGTGATCTCTAAGCCCCTTCAAGGCGCTACGCAGACCATCAGGAGTGTGGGCATAATCAACCACGGCGGTTATCTCTTCGCTACTTCCAATAATTTCCATGCGGCCATCAACCGAACTTAGCCCCGATACAAGCTCGCACAACTGCTCGATATCAACGTCTTTTTTCTTCGGGAGATAATTGATTAGCGTGGTAATCACCGCTAATAAGTTACTCACATTGAAGTAACCAAACAGCTTCCCCCTCACGATGCCGGAACCAATCGGAGTTACAATTCGCGCCTCAAATCCTTGCCGGGTTAACGACAAAGACTCGGCATACACAGTCGCTGCAGAATTTTTAAGACTGTAGGTACACACATCCACACTCGGTGCTATGGCGTTTATAACCGACAAAGCATAGGGATCATCAAGATTTACAATCGCCCGACTTAATCCCTCGCTAGCAAATAGTTTTTTCTTGTTGTTGCCGTATTCTTCCATGCTTTGATGGTAGTCGAGGTGGTCACGCGTGAGATTCGTAAATATCGCCGTATCAAACCTAACTGCCTTTACGCGTTTTTGATGCAGGCCAACAGAAGAAACCTCCATCACAACAGGATCGATTCCATCCTGAGCCATCTCTGCCAAAGCCATCTGCGTGAAGACAGGGTCTGGAGTTGTTAGTTGAGTTTCTTTTAACTCGCCGTAAATCCCATAGCCTAGGGTTCCCATCGTTCCGCAACTAAAACCTGAATCAGCAAGTGCTTGTGCAATGAATTGACTGCAACTAGTCTTGCCGTTGGTGCCGGTAATACCTATGACGCTCAATCGTCGACTCGGATGCGAATAGAATCTGGAAGCTATCTCACCCAGTTTGGCAGATAAATTATCAACAGCTATGACAGCAACATCACCGACAAGCCGAACACCCTGCCATTTACCTCCGGACTCTGCCAATACTGCAGCAACGCCCAACTCAACTGCCGCATCGATGTACTCTCGCGCATCGTGATTGTTACCGAAACAGGCAAGAAATAGATCGCCCTTTTGCAACAAGCGACTGTCCATTTGAATGCCAGTGGCAATTACATTCACAGCCTGAGGAACTGGGTCGGGCAAGTTAACCAGACCATTGATCAGGTCGAGCAAGACACCGTTTGAATTCAGTTGTTCTGCCGTATTCATTTTAGAGCGAGCTCAACTCTTTGGATGCGTCTTCCGGCAAATCGTCCGGAGCGATGTTCAAAATTCTCATAGCGCCAGACGCCACCCTAGAAAATACTGGCGCCGCAACTTGACCACCGTAGTGCTCATCGCCCTTAGGTTCATAGACGATAACCACGATAACTAGTTTCGGATCACTCGCAGGCGCAAGACCAACGAAAAGCGAATTGTGTACGTTTTCTTCGTAGCCGTATTTTCCAACTACGTGCACGGTTCCAGTTTTACCCGCAACCTTATAGAAAGGGACTCTAGCATCGCGAGCCGATCCACCACGTTCAGGGTCGACAACTGTTTCCAGCATCGCTAACACCTGATTACTAATCGTCTTGTCGATAACTTGTTCTCTTGGTAAAGCCTGCAGACTAGCCTCATCTAATTTTAATAAGGACACTGGCTTCCTAATGCCGTCATCGGCAAGCACAGAATATGCCTGCGCCAGTTGCAACGCTGTTGTTGAGAGACCATAGCCAAACGAAAAAGTTGCAGTTTCAATGCGACTCCAACTTCGATGGTTTGGTAACACGCCGCCCTGCTCGCCGGGAAAGCCTGTACCGGACACCTGACCCATACCTACACGTTCCAAAACATTGCGAATTGAATCGGGCCCAATTTCGAAAGCAATTTTTGTCGCACCAATGTTGCTGGACTTGGTAATAACTCTAGTGAGATCCAATGTGCCAAAATTCAGAATATCCTGAACTTCTTTGCCATTAACCATCATCCAGCCGGGGCTTGTCTCTATCACTGTGTCTGGCGTATACAGACCAGATTCCAATGCAGCAGTCACCGTAAAGGCCTTGATCGGGGATCCTGGCTCGAATACATCGGTAATTGCGCGATTACGCAACACACTGAAATCATTGAGATTTCCACGGTTGTGCGGATTATAGGAAGGCTGATTCGCCATTGCCAAAACTTCGCCGGTATCTACATCCAACACCACGATAGAGGCAGACTTCGCGCGACGGGTAACAAATTCTTCCTTCAGCTCTTTGTAGGCCAAGTTTTGCAGACGGAAGTCGATGCTCAGCTCAAGGTTCTTGCCCGGCTGCGCCGTTTGGATAGTATTTAACTCTTCGATGATGTGGCCACGTCTGTCTTTTATTACCTGCCGTCTACCAGGCACACCCTTGAGCCACTCATCATAAGTAAGCTCCAATCCTTCCTGTCCGACATCATCAACATTACTGAAACCTACTAGATGAGCCGCCACTTCACCCTGCGGGTAGAATCTTTGGTATTCCTGTTGCCCGTACACCCCATCGATATCCAGATCTAAAATTCTCTCCGCCTCTGCTGGTGCCAGCCGTCTTTTTACATAGAGGAATTCTCGGCTCCCGTTTCTCTCTATCGAAGCGAGCAGAGAATCAGTATCCAACCCTAACTCAACTGCTAAGCGGGCTATTTCGGAATGTTGAGCACCAATTTCCTGAGGGTTTACCCAAATCGATTTGACCGGCGAACTCACCGCTAATGGCTCACCATTTCTATCAGTGATTACACCTCGATTCGCGACCAGCGGTACCGTGCGGATCGTTCGAGCGTCACCCTGACTCTGCAAAAAATCACGCTCAACGATGTGCAATGCGCTTACCTTCCAACCAATGGCGAGAACGCACAAAAACATGGCGAATAGCACTAGGTACAGTCGCCACTGTTCTATGAATGAAGCTAGTTTAGCGCTGCTCATGATCCACCATTACGATTTTGGCTATATCAGGCACTTCCATCTGCAACTGCTCGAAAGCCTTCTGCTCTATTCGACCCTCAACACCGAATGTACTCTGCTCTATTAAAAGCTGACCCCACTCAACTTCTAGGTCGTTAGCTTGATCGCGCAGCACTTGAAGTTCATTGAAGGCAAATCGATTTTCATGGGTGGTAGCTACTACCGATAAGCCAGCGCCGAGCACAAGGGTCAGTGCGGCAAATAGAGCGAGGGCGCCTCGATTCTTAACACCCACCCACTCTAAGACAGAGAGTTCTTTCGATACTCTTTTGCTCGTATTTTTATTATTTTTTACGCTCATGTCTCACCACTATCGAGTATTGCTATTGGGCGATCTTTTCTGCCACTCGCATTACCGCGCTTCTTGACCTAGGGTTTCGGTCTACTTCGAGCGCACTAGCCTTGATTCTCTTTCCTATCGGATTCAATTTCGGACTTAACATATCCTGAGATATCGGCAGGCCTCTTGGGTAACTATCTCCCTTAGCCTGCTTAGCGATAAACCTCTTAACCATTCGGTCCTCCAGTGAGTGGAAGCTAATAACTACAAGCCTTCCTCCCACCTTAAGCATCTTCAACGCTTGCTCTAAGCCTTTTTCCAATTCGCCCAGCTCGTCGTTGATAAAAATCCGTATTCCTTGAAACGCTCTCGTAGCAGGATGCTTATCACGCTCCCATGCTGGATTCGCCTCTTTGATAATCTCCGCAAGCTCACCAGTTGTCGTAATACGCTTCTCTGCTCGCTCTAGAATGACGCGACGCGCCATTCGCCTAGAGTGTCGCTCCTCACCGTACTGGTACAACACATCAGCAATTTCAGCTTCTTCTGCACTATTGATCCATTGCTCTGCGCTTTGTCCCGCCTCCGGGTTCATGCGCATATCGAGCGGACCATCCCGCAGAAAACTAAAGCCTCTTTCTGCGTTATCTAGCTGCGGAGAGGAAACACCCAGATCAAACAAGATGCCATCAACTCCATCATCAAGCCCTCTGGCAATTAACTCCGCCTCTATGTCACCGAATGGGGCGTGAGCAATCTGCAAGCGCTCATCCTGCTCTCTGATTTGGTTCGCAACTTCGATAGCCTCAGGGTCTTTGTCGAAAATGATAACGCTGCCCTTAGCGCCTAAGTTCTTGAGAATTAGTCGACTATGACCACCTCTACCAAATGTTGCGTCTACATAGATTCCATCTTTACGGATTGAAAGCGCATCGATGGCTTCCTGCATCAATACCGTTTCGTGAGTCGACTCACCAGTCATAAATTCAACCTAGAGCGCCAAAGACCGCAGTTTATCTGGCAACTCACCTTCCGTTGTCGATTCCGTTAACCATTGATCACGCTGCTGGTTCCAATTGTCTTGGCTCCATATCTCTAACTTCTTGCCTTGACCAATAAGACACACATGCTTTTCCAACTGCGCATATTGGCGCAGCTCTTGAGGGAGTAAAATACGACCGCTGCCGTCTAGCTCTAGATCATTGGCATGACCGATAAGCAGGTGTTTGACACGCTGAGACATTGGATCGAAACTGGAAAGGGCTTCTATTTGACGTTCAATTTGCTCCCACTCGGAAAGTGGATAGAGCAAAAGACAACGATGGTTTGTGTCGATAGTAACTACCAGATGCCCCGAGCAATTCTCTATGAGCTGCTCACGGTAACGCGCTGGCATAGCCATGCGACCTTTTGCATCGAGATTGATAGTATTTATGCCGCGAAACACGTGTTGTCCCCATTAGTAGTGGAAGTAGTGCTGGAGAGGGGATTGATTCCTTCAATTCCCACAAATCAACAATATTTGCCACTTTTCGCCACAAAGCAACACTATAGAGGCACTATTGCGCCCGCGCAAGCCTTATTTGCCTGATATGTATAGGGAAAGTGCGGGATCTTGTCGCTAAAAGTGGGGAAAACGTAGCTAAATGACAGAAATAGGATTTGATATTTTGAGCAAATACAGCTCAATAGCGATCTTAGTTAAAGTAAACTATTAAGAAACTTTAGGAGTTTTTGCAGTAGTGGGGAAAAAAAGCGAGCCAGCCTATAAGCCGGGTTCTGTCGAGGACAATTATTCATCTACGATCTGTGTCACCACAGATCTTTAGCGGCCTACCCGAATCCAATGCGAGCAGCATCTGTGGATTCCTATTTGGCCTTGCTCCGAGTGGGGTTTACCTTGCCACGAACTGTTACCAGTCGTGCGGTGCGCTCTTACCGCACCATTTCACCCTTACCCCCTAACCCGAAAGCTCTGAGGCGGTTTACTTTCTGCTGCACTGGCCGTGGGTTTACACCCCCCAGGAGTTACCTGGCACCCTGCTCTATGGAGCCCGGACTTTCCTCTGTCGATTTCCTCGTAAATCGATAGTCGATAAACGAAGAGCTAAAGACAGCAATTGCCCGGCTGACTCGGAGCGAAGACTAAAGGAGAAACTCACCGGTTACAACTGATATTCGTTAACAGACTATTCCTCGCTCTCGGCAAGCTCCTTCAATGCCGCCTCATAGAGCAAGTTTTTCCGCGCACCACTTATCTTGCTTGCTAGACTTACAGCCTTCTTCATCGAAACTTCTGACTTCAACAAGCGCACAATATCCATGGCCCGCTCATGCTTGCGCGCCTCCTCAAGCTGCTCATCACTGCCCGCTACTATGACGACGAATTCACCCTTCTGTTGATTTGCATCGCCGCCAAGCCATTCAATACATTCCGCCGCCGTGCCGAGAAAATGCGACTCGAAGCGCTTAGTCAATTCTCGGCCGATAAATATCAAACGCTGCTCTTCGAATGCGGCGCTCATATCCATAAGACTTTCCATGATTCTGTGAGTCGACTCATAGAACACCATAGTGCGCTGCTCATCAGACAAACCCGACAACCTTTTCTGCCGCGCTGTCGCCTTGCTGGGAAGAAAACCTTCGAAAGTAAACCTATCTGTAGCGAGCCCAGAAACACTTAGCGCTGACACTAGCGCACTCGCCCCTGGTATAGGAATAACAGTGAGATTTTTCTGGCGCGCCAAGCTAACAAGCCTGTAACCAGGGTCTGATATCAGCGGTGTTCCAGCATCCGATATCAACGCTATCGAGCTACCGGATTCCAGTTTATCAAGGATACGATTTATAGCGCTGTCTGCAGAAAAATCGTGGTGAGAAACCACTGGAGTGTCGACCTGTATACTCTGCAGCAGCTTTTGACTGTGACGAGTATCTTCTGCCGCGATTAGGTCTACGGCATTTAGAATTTCAATTGCTCTTCTGGAAATATCATCCAGATTCCCAATAGGCGTAGCGACAATATATAGCGTACCGGAATCACTCATTGGCTAAGTTTCTCAATCAACTTATCTCTTTGGCAGGAATCATTTGGGGAACTACTATAGCGAATAAATTGCTGTACCAAGTGAACTGTATTAGTCTTTAAAAACTAGCGCACAACTTAGCAGACAAAGCCTCCGATACAAAGATGAAATTAGCCAGCACATACCGTGCGCAATTCTTAATAACACTGCTGCTAGTCGTATTGCAGGCATGCTCTTCGTCTACAAATCCACCAGAACAGTCAGCCCCAACCATTGATGCGCAAACAGCCTCCATCGACGAGCTGGTTCGAGCGGCAAACAACAGTAACGGCCTGGAATCTACCGAATTACGTCTGCTCGCGCTGGAAGCGCTAATAAATAATGAACTCCTAGACCGAGCCCAGAGACAATCCAATCTCCTTGATGATCTGACAGACTATCCTGAGCAGATTCAAATTCGCGCCCTATTACTTAAAGCCCAGCTTGCTTTGCTTGCCGATCGATCCGCAGAGACGATCAACATTCTCGCGCAGGCCGACGAGATTGGCTTGGAAGGACGCCCCGATTTGCGACGAGGCTACCTACTTACACTGGGCCAGGCCTATCAGGTAAGTGGGCAATACGAGCGCGCTCTAGCCACATACTTACAGCTCGGGGAAACAGATGAGAATAACCCAAGCCCGAACTCCAATGTGCACGATGAAATTTGGGACGCCATAAATCGCTTCTCCCCTACGCAGCTCGATAATTTTGCGAGTACGGCAAATAGCTATCAGTCACGGGGATGGGTCGAACTTGCACGCGTCGTCACATCCGAACAATACAGCATTCGCTCCCAGCTAGATGCTATCAACCAATGGCGCAGAATATGGAGCCAGCATCCCGCCGCTAGGCAGCTGCCTCTGCAACTGCAAAAGCTAACGCAGACTTGGGAACAGCGACCGAAACACATCGCACTCATACTGCCATTGCAAGATTCTGCCGGAAGGGCAATTCAGGAAGGCTTTCTAAGTGCCTACTATGCAGCTCTCGACGTCTCTCGCGATGTGCCTAAGATCTCTGTATTCGATAGCAGCAATCAAACCAGCATCTACCCAATCTACGATGCCGCCGTCGCCAGTGGTGCCGACCTCATAATCGGGCCACTCTACAAACAGCTAGTCAATCAACTGCAACAACTAGATGAATTGCCGGTGCCTACCCTCGCCCTCAATTATGCCGATGCAAGCAGCAGTATTTCAAAAAATCTCACGCAATTTGGGCTCGCCCCAGAAGACGAAATCGAACAGGTAGTCAATTTAGCCTGGCAAGCCGGACACAGGAATGCCGCGATAATCACTCCTCAATCTAGCGATTATCAGCGCCTGCAACAGGCCTTCATCAACGGTTGGACTGGTGTAGGGGGCAATTTAGTTTCACAGTCGACGTACACCGGAGACAATGACTACGCTGATGTTATAAAACGACTGATGGCCATCGATTCCAGTGAACTACGCAGAGACCGAATAGTTCAACTACTACCAAGGGCTAGCGTAGAATTCACGCCGCGACGCCGAGGCGATATCGACTTTATTTTCCTCATAGCAAACCCAAGAGAGGGTCGGCAAATTAAACCCACCCTCGCCTTCTATTTCGCGGGCGACATACCCGTCTATGCCTTGCCTTCCATTTATGATGGCCTCGACAATCAAAGTGCGAATCAGGATCTGAACGGAATTGTATTTACAGATGCGCCTTGGATATTGAGCAATTACGATCCCTTAAAACCCAATGCTGCATCAAGCCTGCGGCCTGCTCAGGGACCAGTGCAACGCTTTCGAGCAATGGGCATAGATAGCTTTCGCCTATATTCACGCCTGCAACAATTTAGCGAGAAAGACATCACCTCGCTAACCGGCGCCACCGGTATCCTCAGCATAGATGGTAGCGGGCGCATTCACCGCCGCCTCGAAGTTGCCCGCTTTGTCGATGGCAGAGCCACATTGGAAGACAGTACAGACACCTCCTCAGACTGAGCGGCTCCCCAAAGGATTGGGCTGGCCCCACCAATTAGAGGCGGGTGGAGTACTCGTGCATTTTGGACGATTCAGCAATAGCCAGGCCTTTGGCAAAGAACAAGAATCGAAGGCAGAACGCTATCTTCAAGCCCAGGGCCTGAAGCTGCTCTGCAGGAACTATCGATCTCGCAATGGGGAGATCGATCTAATAATGAGCGACTCCAATACTCTGGTATTCATAGAGGTTCGTTATCGCCGTAGCAAACAATTCGGCGGCGCAATAGATTCCGTAACCGCGGCTAAACAGAAAAGAATTCGCCTGACTGCGGCGCAGTACCTCCAGTCTCATCCGCGGCTGCAATCCTGCGCCTGCCGCTTCGATGTGATCGGCTTAACTCACACACAGGCAGTGACTGCTCATGCAGCGGAACTTCGCTTTGATTGGATTAAAAATGCTTTTTACTGAAACTTTACCCTACTATTTCCAGTCATATGCAAGGGCAAGCTGAAGAAACAACCCCGAAACGGTAAATATTGACGCGCTAGCGGCCGATAGTTAAGAATACTTTTTATTTCACGAATTTGTTTCGCGAAACAACTCACAGGTAACTATTTAGATGGAATTAGTTAGATGGAATTAGCAGATCGGATCAGCCAACATTTTCAAGACAGCATTGCCGTTAAACAGCAATCACTTGAAGTACTGATCGAACCTATTCACCGAGCTGGCGAGGCTATGGTGAATAGCCTCCTAAACAACGGCAAAATACTGACCTGCGGAAACGGCGGCTCTGCCGGCGATGCCCAGCATTTTTCGGCGGAACTACTAAACCGTTTTGAGAAAGAGCGACCGGGACTGCCAGCTATGGCACTCACAACCGATAGCTCAACCCTGACAGCAATAGCTAACGACTACAGCTACGAGGAAATTTTCTCAAAACAGGTAAGCGCACTTGGACAAGCCGGGGATATATTGCTAGCGATCTCAACAAGCGGAAACTCTGCGAATGTTGCAGCTGCGATGCACGCCGCACAAGAGAGAGAAATGCCACTGGTGGTTCTAAGCGGAAACGACGGCGGCACAATGGCTGGCTTGCTTAGAGATCAGGACATTGAAATACGTGTGCCTTCCAACCGAACCGCACGCATACAAGAAGTGCATTTGGTAGTAATCCACTGCCTATGTGATTTTATCGATACTCAATTATTTGGAGGTGACGAATGATGACACTGACGTCTCTAAAAAAACTCTTACTCTTAGCAATGGCTCTTGTTATTACTTCCTGCACAACAATTCTAGTTGAAACTACTGGCGAGCAGGGAATTTCTGAAGACCCAACTGAGAGGACTGCTGGCGCACGGGTAGAAGATCAATCGATCGAAACCAAAGTGATCGTTAACATGAAATCACAGGAACCAGAATTTAGGAAAGCTAATTTCAACGTGATCAGCCACAACGGCGTAGTGTTATTGGTAGGCCAGGTTGCATCGAACGAACTAAAAAACAAGGCGAGCGATATTGCCAGCCAAGCTAGCACCAAGATAAAGCGCATCCACAATGAGCTGGAAGTCGCCGGCAAGACTAGCCTAATCGCGCGCAGCAACGATACTTGGATAGCAACCAAAGTACGCACTCTCATGCTAACAGACAGTGGCGTTCCATCAGGGCAGATAAGAGTGATAACAGAAAACGGAGCAGTCTATCTGATGGGTATGATCGATCAAAGCAATGGCGACAACGCCGCCCGCTTAGCCCGCAATGTTTCGGGCGTGACTCGAGTAGTTAAAGTATTTGAATACATCAATTAGGAACCGAATCCCAAGCCGATTTATTTAACAACCCGCAGGGATGGCTTCTTACTAATACTCGACGGCTTAGAATCCGCGCCTTTCCTATCAGGCTGATCATCGGTACCAGTTGGATTCGGAGGCTTTGGTAAGTTTGCGTCAGGATCGAAGATCATTCCTTGACCATTCTCTTTGGCGTAGATACCCATAACCGCCGAGATTGGCACATACACTCGCTTGGGAATACCCGCAAAGCGGCCATCAAAATCGATAGCCTCACTACGAATAAATAGACTCTGAACAGCTGAAGGAGAGATATTAAGGATGATCTGGCCATCCTTGACGTGTTCCTGCGGTACCTCAACTTCATTAGCAAAGGCATTCACAAGAATGTAGGGAGTACAGTCATTCTCTATGATCCAGTCGTAGAGCGCCCTTACTATATGCGGCCTACTCGAGCTCATGGTCATAGTGAATTCCTCGCTCTCGGTAAAGCTCAGACCATTTCTTTTTCTTGCTCGGAGAAACTTGCTAGAACTGACTCTCTTTCAAACAGGCGATCTCGATATTCCAAGAGAGGCTTGGTCGTTTTGTTCTTTGGCAGATCAATACCCATGATTGGGAGACGCCAAAGAATTGGAGCAACACAGCAATCAACGATAGTGAATTCATCGCTCATAAAAAACGGCTTCTCACCGAAAATTGGAGCTATAGAAAGCAGGCTTTCACGCAATTCTTTACGCGCCTTCTCAAGTGCCGCAGGCGTTCCCTTTCCAGCCATTATGGCATCGACCTTGCCACACCAATCCTGTTTGATGCGATAAATCCATAGTCTGCTTTCGGCTCGTGCTACCGGGTAAACTGGAAACAGAGGCGGATGAGGAAACCGCTCATCAAGATATTCCATCATGATGTCAGCTTCATACAACACTAAATCTCTATCCACTAATGTGGGAAGCGTGTTGTAGGGATTCAGAGAAGCCAGATCTTCGGGCTTGCTATCAGGGTCCACGTCGATAGTCTCGACTGTCACACCTTTCTCTGCCAGAACGATTCTAACCCGGTGGCTATAATGACTCTTGCCATCGGAGTAAAATGTCATTGAAGATCTTTTTGCTACTACGCCCATATCAATCCCTTTAATCCAATCTATTCGTTTTTAATATTCTTGCCGACTACATTGAAGCCGCGTCTGACGCGGCTTCACTAGACAAACGCTTGTTAGTGGTAGTCCTTACCAAATTCTCTTCCTACCAGTGTAGTCATTACAAAGAGGATTCCAAGAAATACTAATACCCAGATACCAATCTCTTGGCGTCTAGCTCGAATGGGCTCGCCCACGTAATACAGAAAATTCACCAGATCAGCGACGGTCTCGTCAAACTCTGCCGGAGATAACGCGCCAGTACCCTCTACATGCTCTAAAGTGCAATGAGATGGGTCTGGATCGCCATGAGAGTCGCAGACCACATCGCCTTGCAGTTCATGCAATACATTAGGCATGGCCACGTTTGGAAATATCTTATTATTTACACCGAAGGCTCTTACGTCATCTGCATAAAATCCCTTCAGGTAACTGTACAACCAATCTGGGTGCCGAACGCGACCTATCAACGTCAGGTCAGGAGGCGCTGCGCCAAACCAGCCTTCTGAGTCTTCGTTTGCCATGGAATTGGTAATCAGATCACCAATCAATGAGCCATCGAATATCAGATTATCTACAACCATCTGCTCAGGAATTTCGAGATCTTCCGCAGTTCTTGCATAACGCTGGTAGCCAAGCTCATGACAACTTGCACAGTAATTCATGTAGGTCTTGAAGCCACGCTGCAATGAACCTTTGTCATCGAAGTCAGTCTCGACGTGCTCAAGATCCAGGTTCGCCTCAGCAGCTTCCGCCGAGCTGGATGTCAGCATCAACGCCCCAGCTACAAGGAAGATCAGTAATAAGATGCTGCCGATGAGCTGTGGAATCGAGATAAAACGACCCGTGACTCGCTCAGGAGGCGTCCCTGTTTTCTCCATGCGCGTATACCAAGGCATAGCGAAGAAGAACGCGAAGTAGACTAGCGTCATAAACTGGGCCATCAAGGTCTTTGCCGGGCTCACCGTCTGTGTACCAAGCACACCCAATACTAGAAACGATACAACGAAGAGCAATAGAGCAACTCGGCTATAGGTTCCCTTATAACGCATGGACTTAACCGGGCTTTTATCCAGCCAAGGCAGCACAAAGAGAATCGCAATCGCACCGAACATAACCAACATGCCCCAGAACTTTGCGTCTATGCCAAACAAGGGATAGGTCACTGCGCGCAGCATGGAGTAGAACGGCGTGAAGTACCAAACTGGAGGCACGTGCTCAGGAGTCTTAAGCGAGTTCGCTTCCTGGAAGTTAGACAACTCCAAGAAGTAGCCGCCCATCTCAGGCGCGAAGAATACAATCGCACAGAACACAAACAGAAAGACTACTATAGCCGGCAAATCATGGTACATCGTATAGTAAGGATGAAATGGAACGCCATCCTTAGGAATACCATCCGCTCCCTTGTTCTTCTTGATGTCTATACCGTCTGGATTGTTCGAGCCAACTTCGTGAAGTGCAAGTATGTGAAGTACAACCAGAGCAATCAACACGATTGGCAATGCCACCACGTGTAGTGCAAAGAATCTGTTCAGCGTGGCACCGGAGATAAGATAGTCACCTCGAACCCACACAAGCAAGTCATCACCGATCACAGGAATAGCACCGGCTAGCGATACGATTACATTCGCACCCCAGTAGGACAGCTGGCCCCAAGGTAGTACGTAACCCATGAAGCCTTCCATCATCAATACCAGATAGATAGCCATGCCGAAAACCCAGATTAACTCTCTCGGTTTCTGATAGGAGCCATACATTAGACCGCGGAACATGTGCATATAGACCACTATGAAGAATGCCGATGCACCGGTTGAATGCAGATAGCGTAATAGCCATCCCCATTCTACGTCACGCATGATGTACTCGACCGAGGCAAATGCCGCTTCGGCGCTCGGCGTGTAGTTCATCGTCAACCAAACACCAGTCAGTAGCTGGAGAACTAATACCACCATGGAAAGCACACCAAAGAAGTACCAGAAGTTAAAATTCTTAGGCGCGTAGTACTCACTCATGTGAGTTTTCCACGTGCGTACGATAGGCAGTCTCGCGTCAGTCCAGTCAACAAGGCCGATCGCGGCACTCATTAATTTTCCCGGCTTGGCCGAATCGTTTCCGTTGTTTGCTGTATCAGTCATTACGCGTTCTCCTCATCAATACCAATCACGAGGACGCTATCACCCTCGAAGGAGTATGGTGGAACTTCCATGTTTCTAGAAGAAGGCGAACCGCTGTAAACACGTCCTGCTAGGTCAAAACGCGAGCCGTGACAAGGACAGAAGAACCCGCCACGCCATTCGGTATCGAAAGGCTCAGGCTTTAACTCGATATGTGGAGTCGGTGAACAGAACAGGTGTGGGCACAGGCCGACCAAAACCATGACATCAGGTGTGCGTGATCGAAATTCGTTCTGAGCATAGCCAGGCTGCTCAAGCTCCTGAGAATCAGGATCTGTTAGACGATCCGGATCTTCATTCAATGCGCTCAATATTTCTTCCGAGCGCTTGATGACGAATATAGGCCTGCCACGCCAAGCGGGGATAGGACCTAACATCTCGCCGTCTTGCAGGCGACTGATGTCAATTCTAACTGGCGCACCGGCAGCTCTTGCCTTTGCACTAGGGCTCCAAGAGCCAACAAATGGGACCGCAGCCCCTACAACACCGGCCGCACCTACTACCGAAGTTGACCCTACTAAAAACCGTCTACGGCCAGCATTTGCACTGTCGTCAGTCACCGTAAATTTCTCCTTGAGAACAAGCTTGTCAATTGAATTACCCCTGCAATCGAGGGATACGCGACTCATCGATCGCGAGTTTGGGCCATACCGCCATGGAGGGTCGGCAAAGCGCGTGAATTCTAGTCAATTTTGCACTTTTTAGCAAGTGAAGGAACGGCCTAAACCGATTCTATGCTGTTGAATAGTAGGGGGAAAAAAATATTTTTGCAGACAAAAAAAACGCCGATTTCGAACACGAAATCGGCGTTTTTTGAATCTTTCGTCTTAACGCTTGGAAAACTGCGGCTTCTTTCTCGCCTTGCGTAGACCGACCTTCTTTCGTTCAACTTCACGAGCATCACGTGTTACGAAGCCAGCTTTACGCAGTGTAGGCTTCAGCTCTTCGTCATACTGCATCAGAGCGCGAGTGATTCCGTGTCTGATAGCGCCGGCCTGACCGAAACTACCACCGCCACGTACAGTGATCTTAATATCGAATTTTTCAACCATCTCCACCAATTCAAGTGGCTGCTTGACGATCATACGCGCTACTTCACGACCGAAGTAACCGTCTAGAGTACGACTATTTATTGTAATCGCGCCGCTGCCGCTAGTTAGGAAGACTCTCGCTGTAGAGGTCTTACGTCGGCCAGTGCCGTAATATTGAGTGCTAGACATGAGTTAAGCGAACCTCTTTAAAGTTGTAGTGTCTGTGGTTGCTGTGCGCCATGTGGGTGCTCAGTACCTGCGTAGACTTTGAGTTTCTTAAACATTGCTCGACCTAGAGGACTTCTAGGGAGCATTCCCTTAACGGCTAGCTGAACCACACGTTCTGGATCTTTATCTAGCAGCTTCTCGAAAGGCAATTGCTTTAAGCCACCAGGAAAGCCAGAGTGAGAGTAATAGATCTTACCTTTGGCCTTGTTGCCAGTTACTCTGACCTTGTCAGCATTGATAACAACAACAAAGTCACCAGTATCCACGTGAGCCGTGTATTCGGGCTTATGTTTTCCGCGAAGGCGAGTCGCTATTTCAGTAGCCATGCGGCCCAGAGTCTGGCCTTCGGCATCTACAAGCAGCCATTTCTGGTCTACTTCATGAGGTTTTGCGCTGTAAGTCTTCATTATTCTGTCATTAGGCTTTGCTTTAAGGAGCGCGAATACTACCGGAGCAATGCTCAATATTCAAGCGAATTTAGGCCCTGAATGTAGATTTTTCGTGGGCTGCGGAATAGTTGCCAAGCTACCGAATACAGCGCCTCTCAAAGACAAAGGCCGGATCACGATTTTATTAGTCGCGATGAGCGAATTACCTACGCTAAGTGCTGATCGCCAAGATAGGCCTCGGACTGCATCTCAATTAGCCTCGATTGCGTGCGCTCGAACTCGAAGCGCAGCTTCTCGCCGGTATATAGCTCCGCAATAGGCACTTCAGCGGCTATAACGAGCTTTACCCTTCTGTCGTAGAGTTCATCCACCAGACTAATAAAGCGCCGCGCGCTATCACTGGCATTTTCTTGCATCTGTGGGACGCCAGACAGAATTACCGCATGATATATCTTCGCGAGCTCCACGTAGTCGAAGGCGCTGCGCGCGCCCTCACAGATCTGCTCGAAGGCGAACCACACCACATCCTTGCTGCAGTATTGCGTGTCTATTCGGCGCTCCAAAATCTCAATTCCAGCTCCTTTATGGACGTGAGAGCTGTCTGGCGTGAGCTCGTTAAAACACACCATCAATCTAGCTTCCGTATCCTCTGATATGGGACAGTGATAAAGCGTAGCCTGTGAGAGGCTTCGCAATCGGTAGTCCACTCCACTTTGAATTTCAACGGTTTGTGTATGTTCTTTGATGAGCGCAATTGCTGGCAGGAAGCGCTGTCTCTGCAGACCATCCTCGTACAAACGATCAGGCTCAATATTAGAAGTCGCGATCAGAATCACTTGCCGCTTGAACAGAGCCTCAAGCAAGCCGGCGAGTATCATGGCATCACCGATATCGCGCACGAAAAACTCGTCAAAGCATAGAACCCGAGACTCACCCGCTATCTGATCGGCGACTTTCTCCAGTGGGTTTTTCTGTCCCTGCAGTGACGCAAGGTCGCGATGAACCCGCTGCATGAAACGATGAAAGTGTGTGCGCATTTTTGATTCGCCCGGCAAGCTCTCAAAGAACACATCCATCAGATAAGTCTTACCCCGACCCACTCCACCCCAGATGTAGAGCCCTTGAATCGGCTCCGCAACCTGCTCGGCGGCGATCAAACGACGCCTCAACCTCTCTAGCAGCCCTGCACCCTTCGGTTCGATCTGCATGATCCGCTCATACAAATTTTGCAGATGACCCACCAGCGCCCGCTGAGCAACATCAGCAGTTATGACGTTATTCTCTAGATCGAGCTGATATCGCTGCAATGGGCCCATTGTTTTCCAATCTGGCGAAGAATCGCCACCTATTACTTGCCGGTAAAAAAGCGCACAGTTTCCAGACTCTGCTTAAGAATGGCAACCTCTATTCATCTATCTGCACCCAATTCTGGGTGATTAGCAACCGCCTCAATGTGTTGTTCTAGCTCTCTATTAGCAACAAGTTTGTTAAAAAAAAACCATGAACTGAGGTATACTCAACGAACACGTTTCTCACCACAACTAGGCGAGAGGCAAAACGTCTGGCCGAGAAGCATTCATCACAAAATATTCAAGAGGCGATTAGTTAAATGATTTGGTTAACTGCAGTAGCGTGTCTGGTCGTAGGAATTGTAATTGGCGTGGTATTTTCCAGCCGCTTGAATAGCAGTGCATCACGCGTGCAAGAATTAGAGAATCAGATTCGAGACATCAAAGACAATCACCTTACATACCGGGATAACGTGAGCGATCATTTCAGCATGACCGCCGATCTTGTCCAGCACATGACCGAAAGCTATCGCGAGGTTTACCAGCATCTAGCGAGTGGCGCTCAAGATCTGTGTAGCAATGAAGTCGCAGGAAAATTACTTCCAGCGGGTTCCGATGCAGTGTTCGATAGCAATGAAGAATCAGAGTCTACTGGCGGACTGAATCCTCCAAAAGACTATGCTGCAAAGCAGGATCCCAGCCAGAAAGGCGCACTTTCCGAAGAGTTTGGCATAGAGAAGTCTATCTCCCAGAACGACGAAGAAGCCGCGAATACACCTAAGCACTAGCAGGAAAGCTCTGTCTAACCCTTTTCGACCATCGAGACTACCAGCACGCAGCAGTAGTCTCTACCCACTATGAATTAAGCTCTTATGTCTGAATACAATCTTACCCATCTCAAACAACTCGAAGCCGAGAGCATTCACATAATGCGCGAGGTTGCAGCAGAATTCGATAAGCCAGTGATGCTGTACTCCGTAGGAAAAGATTCCGCGGTCATGTTGCACCTAGCGCTCAAGGCATTCTATCCAGGCAAACTCCCCTTCCCATTAATGCATGTCGATACGACATGGAAATTTAAAGAGATGATTGCCTTTCGTGATCAGCAGATTGAGAAGCTTGGTTTAGACATTATTGTGCACACCAATCAGGAAGGTGTGGATGCAGGCGTAGGCCCGTTTACCCATGGCAGTGAGAAACACACTGACATCATGAAAACCCAGGCTTTAAAGCAAGCCTTGAACAAACACAAATTCGACGCCGCCTTCGGTGGAGCCAGGCGCGACGAGGAAAAATCCCGCGCCAAGGAAAGAGTCTTCTCCTTTCGCGACAAGAACCATGTCTGGGATCCGAAGAATCAAAGACCCGAACTCTGGAACATCTACAATGGCAAGATTAATAAAGGCGAAAGCATTCGAGTCTTTCCACTTTCTAATTGGACCGAACTAGATATCTGGCAGTACATCTATCTAAACGATATCGATATCGTGCCTCTGTACTTCGCCAAGCCAAGACCCGTAGTCAATATCGATGGTGTGGACATTCTCGTCGATGATGATCGCATGCCGATTGAAGAAGGCCAGAAGGTAGAAATAAAGACCGTGCGGTTTCGCACGCTTGGTTGCTATCCACTCTCGGGCGCTGTCGAATCCACAGCAACAACTTTGCCTGAGATAATTCAGGAAATGTTATTGGCCACAAGTTCGGAAAGACAGGGGCGACTCATCGACTCAGACAAAAGTGGCTCCATGGAAGATAAAAAAAGGCGGGGCTATTTCTAGCCAGCACTACTAGTAAAGACCTACTAGATACAACCTTTTAGTTTAGAACGAGATTAGACAAACATGTCACACCAATCCGACTTAATAAGCACCGATATTAGCGCGTACCTGGCCCAGCACGAACGTAAAGAGTTGTTGCGCTTGTTAACCTGCGGCAGTGTAGATGACGGCAAAAGCACCCTGATCGGTCGACTGCTCCACGATTCGAAGATGATCTATGAAGACCAACTTGCGGCGATCGAAGCAGACAGCGTCAAGTCCGGCACCACCGGAGGAAAGATTGACCTCGCCCTGCTCGTGGATGGTTTGCAGGCAGAGCGCGAACAAGGCATAACCATCGATGTAGCCTACCGGTACTTCTCTACAGCTAAGAGAAAATTCATCATCGCTGATACCCCTGGTCACGAGCAGTACACCAGAAATATGGCGACAGGCGCATCAACCTGCGATCTAGCTATCATCTTGATCGATGCTCGTCACGGTGTTCAGGTTCAAACCCGCCGGCACAGCTTCATCGCCTCGCTACTTGGCATAAAGCATATTATCGTAGCCGTTAACAAGATGGATCTGGTGGACTTCAGCGAGAAGGTTTTCGATAAAATTAAAGCCGACTACCTAGAATTCAGCGAGAATCTTGATTCCGCAAACTTTCATTTTATTCCAATGTCTGCTCTGACCGGCGACAACGTGGTGAATCCTAGTCAGGAAATGCCATGGTATGAGGGCGGCGCTTTGATGCCGCTCCTAGAGAGTGTCGAGATCGCCGGAGATAAAAATTATTCAGATTTTCGTTTCCCGGTGCAATACGTCAATCGACCGAATTTAAACTTCAGAGGCTTTTGCGGCACTGTCGGCTCCGGCGTAATCCGCAAAGGCGACGAAGTTATTGTCCTGCCATCGAAGAAGACGAGTCGCATTAAATCTATCGTAACTTATGATGAAGAGTTGGAGTTAGCCCATGCGGAAATGGCTGTAACGCTAACGTTAGAGGATGAAATCGATGTCAGTCGCGGCGACATTCTTGCCCACCCTGAAAATATTCCAACCAGCGACAGCACTTTTGATGCAACCATAGTTTGGATGGCGGAGACCCCCCTGTTGCCAGGCAATGTCTTCGATTTCAAGCTTGGCAGCAAGACCGTAAGCGGCAGACTAAACACGATACACAATCGCATCGATGTGAATACTCTCGAGAAAGCTCCTGCCCCAGGCCTCGAACTCAATGAGATTGGCCTAGCTGAAATCAATCTCGATGAGACGGTTTGCTTCGATAGCTACAAAGACAATCGCGCGACTGGCAGCTTCATTATTATTGATCGACTCAGTAATGTAACAGTCGGAGCCGGCATGATCGACTGCGAACAACAGCCACGCCACAAGCCTAATGAATCACACAACATTATTGTAACCAAGGAAGAACGCGCGGCACGTTATGGACAAAAACCTGCAACGATCATGTTCATTGGTGTGTCCGGCTCAGGAAAATCCACCCTCGCCCACGGTTTGGAAAGAAAACTTTTTGATCGCGGACGTGTTAGCACAGTGCTCGATGGCAAGACGATGCGATTGGGCATCAGCAAGGACTTATCACACGATGCAGAAGGTCGCGCAGAAAACTTAAGACGCAGCGCCCATATAGCAAGGTTCCTGAATGACTCTGGCGTGATCTGCTGCGCCTCGTTCGTGGCACCAAATACCGATTCTAGAGAGCATGCGATCAGCGTTATCGGCAAAGACAATTGCTATATTATTTACCTAAACCCGCCAATGGAAACTTGCATTCAGAGAGACCCGAGCGGGCTCTATGCCGCTGCGGAGGGAACAGAATCCTCAGACATACCGGGTCTATCTTTCCCCTATAGTGCACCGGAAGTGGTGCAGCTTGAATTAGACACTGCTGCGCTGTCTGTGGATGAATGCCTAGAGAAGGTTCTGAAATTAATGCGTGATGACGAGCTTATCTAGAACCTCTTCATCTACGTCATACACTTTTTTAACCCAGCAGGCGAGCAAGAATCACACGGGGTTATCGATATCGATAAACTGGTGCTCTAAACCAAACTTCGAAGCTAGATAGCCCCCTATGGCCTGAACCCCATAGCGTTCGGTTGCATGATGCCCTGCCGAGAAGAAATGTATCCCAGATTCTCTGGCAATATGCACTGTAGGCTCCGAAACCTCTCCAGTTATATAAGCATCTACGCCGGCAGCTACCGCTAGTTCGATATAATTTTGTGCTGCGCCGGTGCACCAGGCTATTGTTTTGATTGGTTTAGAATTGCCTTCTATGGCCAAGGGTTGCCGGTCAAGCTTTTCTGCGATTAAGGCTTTCAGCGAATCAAAATCCGTGCCTTGATCGATAGTCCCAGTCAGTCCAATGGGATGATTATTCTGCTTACCTAATTCTCCATCAATTTCTATTCCCAAGATTTTTGCCAACTGCACGTTGTTGCCAAATTCTCGATGCACATCCAAGGGTAAGTGATAGGCAAGTAGGCTCAAGTCATGCTTTAACAAGGCCTCTATTCGTGACTTCTTAATTCCCGATATTGATTGGTCTTCACCCCGCCAAAAATAACCATGATGCACTAACAAGGCATCCGCGTTAGCAGCTATGGCCGCGTCGATTAATTCCTGACAGGCAGTTACTCCAGTAACCAGTTTTGATATTTCCTTGCGTCCTTCTACTTGCAGCCCATTCGGACAATAATCTTTGAACTGCTCTGGCCGCAGCACTTGTTTTAGTTCGAGTTCAAGCTCTTTCAGGCTAACTGGCATTGGAATCCACCTTGGCAACGCTGTATATTGGTTTTGCCCAGCAATAATAACATAGTGTTATGCCCATCAGATTCGACCTTAAGTCGAACACGGCAATAACACCCAGGCGGCATAGCAATGAGCAGCACAGGTAATCTACTCAAATATATAAGCTGGCCGGTAGCCTGTGGAATCTTATTAGGTCTGGTTATTCTTCAATACCGTCAGATTGAACAAATTAGTAGTCAGCCCCCGCCCAGCCAAATTAGCGAAACTGAAAGTACTCCCGCCCCATCCTTCTCCGAAGCTATCGCTCTAGCGGCGCCTGCCGTTGTTGCGATCAACGCGACTAACGTCAATGTCGAATCAATTGAGCGAACTTCAGAAGACCGCGTGAACTTTTATCTCGGAGAGCGAGCAAGCCTAGGCTCTGGAGTAATTGTCAGCGAGAAGGGGTTTATTTTGACCAATCTTCACGTAGTCGATACTTTTTTCGATGCCTTCGATGTGGAGGTTACACTCAACGACAGTAGAAAGATTTCGGCTACGGTTGTGGCCTGGGATGAGGCTAGCGACCTAGCCGTCCTACATATCAACATGGACAACCTGACGCCTATCCAGATAGGCGATGAAAAGTCTCTAGAAGTGGGCGATATCGTATTCGCTATAGGTTACCCCCGCAACATTGGCCAGTCTGTCTCCCTAGGAATTATCAGCGCACTAACTGCAAACTCAGAGAATAATCCCGGCATCATTCAAACCGATGCGGCAATCAATCCAGGCAATTCCGGTGGCGCTCTAATTAACTCTAGGGGCGAACTCGTCGGCATTAATTCCTCCATATTCTCAGAGTCTGGCAACTTCGAAGGCATCGGTTTCGCCACACCATCAAGTCACGCTATCGCGGCATTTCAAGAAATGGCTGATCAGGCTGTCGAGGCTAATGCTGGCTATCTGGGCGTAATAACCGGAGAGGCATTAAACGCTCAATCGAGCCAGCTCTTCTTCGGCATAGACAATATTCGCGGCATGTTAGTGGAGAGCGTCGATGAAGGCGGTGCAGCGGAACGAGCAGGCATACTTCCCGGCGACGTCATAACAATGGTCGAGGAAACATCGGTTATCGATGGTCAGAACATCATGATGGAGGTTCGCAACAAAAAACCCGGCGATTCGATAGATATTCAGATATATCGCGACGGGCAGAGTTTCGTGCTGCCAACTACATTGGGGTTTGGCCAGGCCATTATCATCGAGCCCTAATTAATTGCGGTGAGACCTTTACCGCCGTCTAACTATCAAGGCTTAAGGCGATACTCGGCTGAGAGGGCGTGCGCCTCAAGATGCTCGTCTCGTGCTATTGCCGATGCAGTACCCGCCAAGACATGTGCACCCGCCTCAGAACAATTGATGATTGAACTACGCTTCTGAAAATCATACACACCCAAGGCCGAGAAGAACTTCGCAGAACCGGAAGTCGGCAAGACGTGACTCGGGCCAGCACAATAATCTCCAAGCGCTTCCGCACTGTAACGCCCCATGAAAATTGCGCCGGCATTGTCGATTGAAGCCAACAAGGCATCAGGATCTTCCACAGAAATTTCCAAATGTTCCGGCGCGATGAGATTGCTCACCTTCGCCGCCTCCTGCAAATCCTTAACCTGAATGAAGATACCGCGTTTACTCATCGATTCGGCGATGATCGCCCGACGCTGCATAGTCGGCAGTAGTCTATCAATACTTTTCTTTACCTCTTCGAGAAAACTAGCGTCACTAGCAATCAATATTGATTGCGCTTGTTCGTCATGTTCTGCCTGAGAGAATAGATCCATCGCGATCCAATCTGGATTTGTCTTGCCATCACAAATTATCGTAAGCTCGGAGGGGCCTGCGATCATGTCGATGCCTACCTCGCCAAACACTAACTTCTTCGCCACAGTAACAAAAATATTTCCTGGGCCAGCTATCTTATCTACCTTCTCGATCGTCTCTGTGCCATACGCGAGAGCAGCAATAGCCTGCGCGCCGCCAATGGTGTACAGCTTCGTGACTCCGGCGAGTGCTGCAGCGGCAAACACTAACCTTCCTGCCTCACCATAGAGAGTGGGGACGGTGGCGACTATTTCTTTGACACCAGCAACTTGCGCTGGAATAGCCAACATAAGCATCGATGAAGGATAGTTAGCCTTACCACCCGGAACGTAAACGCCGACACGCCTCAGCGGACTTATTTTTTGACCGTAGACTGAACCGTCAGCTTCTTGATAACTCCAGGAATCCTGCTTCTGCTTCTCGTGATAAACCCGAATTCGCTCGGCAGCATGGCTCAGCGCATCGTGCTGCTCTTTTGAGATCCCAGCCAATGCTTCCTGCATCTGCTCTTGCGACACCAGCAAGTCACCCATTGATTCTGCGCCGAAACCATCGAAGCGATTCGTACATTCCACCACAGCAGCATCGCCTTGAGTTCTTACTTGCTGCAAAATATCGCTTACGATAGTAGTGACTTCATCGGACACTATCATTTCGCGCTGCAACAACTTTGCGAGGCGTACCTCAAAGTCAGGCTCGGACGTATTCAGACGATTCAGTTCAATGTTGTTATTTGGCATGATAGATAGTGCTAGTCAGAGGGTGTTGTCTTCAGGAAAGTGTTCTTATTTCTTGTCTACTGCATCGCCTAGTTGACCCAATATTTCTCGTATCAGGGCGTTCTTAATTTTCATGGAGGCCTTGTTCACAATAATCCGTGAACTGATTTGCGCGATCAACTCACGCGGCTCCAAACCATTCGCCTTAAGGGTTTTTCCTGTATCCACGATATCCACGATGGCATCCGCCAGCCCCATCATCGGAGCCAACTCGAGCGCACCATTTAGCTTAATAAGGTCGATCTGTTTACCCTGCTCTGCAAAATACTTCTTGGCAATATTAGTAAATTTCGTGGCGACTTTTAGTCTACCTTGTACTGGCTGAGCATTTACTGGCTCCGCCGTCATCATCTGGCAGGCAGCTATCTTTAGATCCAATGGCTCATAGAAACCTTCATCACCGTATTCGAGCAGCAGATCTTTACCTACAACTCCCATGTCCGCACTACCAAATTCAACATAGGTTGGAACATCACTGCCTCTAATCACCATGAGTTTTACGTTCTCTCGATTGGTGTCGAAGATCAATTTCCGGCTCTTGCTGATATCCTCAGCGGGCACGATGCCTGCCTGCTCAAATAAAGGCAGTACTTCATCCAAGATACGACCCTTGGTAAGGGCTATGACTAGTTGATCAGAGTTCATTTTGAATAGGATTCATTAAAATAGTTTTTACAGTATCAGCAGATTGCTAACACCCGTTAAGAAGGCACCCTTCGAATCTTAGCACCGAGAAGCTGAAGCTTCTCTTCAATACACTCATAACCTCGATCTATGTGATAAATGCGGTCCACAACTGTTTCGTTTTCGCAAACCAGACCAGCAATGATGAGGCTAGCTGAAGCCCTCAGGTCTGTCGCCATCACCGGCGCACCTTTAAGCACATCAACACCTTTCACTATAACGGTATTTCCCTCTACCGCTATGTCGGCACCCATTCGATTCATTTCATGCACGTGCATGAAGCGATTCTCGAAAACCGTTTCTGTGATCGAGCCCGTGCCCTCTGCTATCGCATTAAGCGCCGTAAATTGCGCCTGCATATCCGTTGGAAAGGCTGGATAGGGGGCTGTGCGCAGAGAAACCGACTTCGGACGTTGACCGTGCATATCCAATTCGATCCAGTCTTCGCCTATTGTAATGTCTGCTCCTGCCTGTTCAAGCTTACTCAATACTGCTTCGAGAATATCAGGTCGCGTATCCTTAACCTTAATATGTCCGCGCGTTGCCGCTGCGGCTATCAAGTAAGTGCCTGTCTCGATCCTATCTGGCATGACTGAATAGCTGCAGCCTTTCAATTCTTTTACACCCGTGATGGTAATCGTGTCGCTACCCTGCCCTGAAACAATCGCACCCATTGCCACCAGACAATTAGCCAAATCTACAACCTCAGGCTCGCGCGCTGCGTTCTCGATAATAGTCTCACCGTCGGCTAGAGTAGCGGCCATCATGACATTTTCGGTTCCAGTCACGGTTACCATGTCCATAAAGATATGAGCGCCCTTCAATCTCCCATCGACGGAGGCCTTGATGTAACCGTCTTCCACTACTATGTCTGCGCCCATCGCCTCTAGCGCAGAGATATGCAGATTTACTGGTCGGCTACCGATTGCACAACCACCTGGCAGGGCAACTTCCGCCTTGCCATAACGCGCTAATAAGGGACCTAACACCAAAATAGACGCCCGCATCGTTTTAACCAACTCATAAGGCGCGTTGAAATGCTTAATCGTACTGCTATTCACTTCGACGTTCAGCTTCTCGTCGATTACAGGCTCCACACCCATGCAAGCCAGCAACTCAATCATTGTGGTGATATCGAACAAATGCGGTAAATTACAAATCTGCACCGTTTCGTGAGTCAGAAGAGTAGACGCAAGAATAGGCAGAGCGGAATTCTTCGCGCCTGCAATTCGAATCTCGCCCTGAAGGCTTACGCCTCCCTTGATTAGTAATTTATCCATTGGTTTTCTCGGTGGGGAAGACTGTATTCAGGAGGCTTGACTTTCACTGGCAGTCATCAGGCTCATAGTGACCGCGTGAATGGCTCCACTCTTTATATGCTCGTTCAAAATCTTGTAGATAGTTTGTTGCCGTTTTACGGCGTTCAATCCTTCAAACACATCCCCTACTACGGTTACAAGATATTTGCCATCACCGCCATCGACGGTTACCTGACACTCGGAAAGCTCTGCATCAAGCAGGGTGGTAATCTGACTAGCGTCCAATCTAATACTCCGACTTATTTCCAATTATCTAATACTGCATCGATGTCATTGTCATTCTGACCCATCAATGCAGAAAACTGAGTGAAATACTGCCTGCCCAAATTGATGCCAGCAACACTTAAGTTTTTAAGCTTCCACTCGTCATTTTCGTTCAGAAACATTTGATACTGCAGGCGAAGATTGGAATCACCGCCACGCAGCTCCATGCCTACAACCTTATCGGCACGCGGATCGTCATCTGAATTATTTGATGGCAGGAAGGCTAGCTCTTGCCCTTCGTAGGCAACTAGAGAGGCTCCGTAGAAACGCGTTAATGTTTGCCTCAAAATTTCTGCAAAGCGCTCCTTCTGCGCATCGTTCGCGGATGCCGCATAACGATTCATAACCACCACAGCAACAGCATTGAAGTCCACTATTGAACTAAGGACAGTTTCGATTTCCTGAAAGTAGCCGTCGCGATCTGTAAGGAATAGCCCACGGGACTCCTGAACCGTACTCAACAGTTTCTCAACCCCTATCTCAGCAGTCTCTACAGCCGTAAACTGCTGAGCGTAGCTGAGCACTGGAAACAGCCCCATCAAGGCGAAGACAACTAGGTATTTATTCAATGATTTCATTTGCTTATCCTTAATCGTTACTCGAAGCCAAGCCCTAAATCCACTAGCGGGATAGCCATCAAGCATCAAAATACACAAAATGAGCTGAATGCGGACTGAACCTGTATAGAGCAGAGCGTCAGTTTACATCAATTGAGCAGTTCAATAAATTATTACTTGCAAAGCACTCCAAAGAATCTTCTAATTGGCCGCCTAATCTTCGCATTAAGAATACTTCGTATATGTTCCTCGACCCGGTCATTATCGTTCTCGGATTTATTGGTTTAATCTGGGGAGCGGACAAGTTTGTATTTGGCGCGTCAGTTCTCGCGCGAAACTTCGGGGTTTCCCCTCTGATGATCGGCCTTACTATAGTCGCGTTTGGCACATCGGCGCCTGAAATTTTTTCCTCCGCTGTTTCAGCACTCAATGACAAACCCGAACTGGCTGTCGGCAATGCTCTCGGTTCCAACCTGTTCAACATAGGAGTGGCTCTCGGCGTTGCCGCAATGATCAGCCCTCTCAAGCCACCCGAATCACTAATTAGCAAAGAAATCCCGGCACTGCTTCTCGTCACTTTCGTTACTGGTGCTTTATTTTTGGATCTCTTCCTTGGCGTGTTCGACGCGGTGGTATTAATAACTATTACCTTCTACTTCGGCTACAGACTATTCCGCAAGAAAGTAAAAACAAAATCACAACCTGAACTCAACGACGAAAATCTAAGCGAAGTAAACAGCCTGCAAGCTGCCGCCTACATGGTATTAGGGCTCGCTCTCTTGGTGTTGAGCGCAGAGGCTCTGGTTGCAGCGGCCACCTCTATTGCCGAGTCTCTTGGGGTTTCTACGGCGATCATCGGCCTTACCGTTGTTGCACTCGGCACCAGTCTTCCTGAACTGGCCGCATCCGTAACCTGCGTCCTAAAGGGGCACCACGACCTGGCCATAGGCAATATAGTTGGATCGAACATTCTAAATTTGCTCGCAGTACTTCCTTTCCCCGGTCTGTTTGCAGCCGGCGCGATCGAACCCGCCCTTCTCTATAGAGACTTTACCGGCGTACTCATACTTACCCTTATGCTGGCCTACTTCTGCTATATAGGCGTGAAGAAGGGCAAGATGATCAGCCGATTTAACGGCGCCGTTTTTATGTCCCTCTATGTTGGCTGGTTTAGCGTCATGCTCTACCAACTATAATCAGCACCTACTATAATCAGCCGCATTCCAAAGTAGTCTGTCGCACACTCGTAAGGTATGATCTGATCACTATGAACTCCGACTCCCCCCTCATTTCTAGCGCTCTTAGAACCATTGAGATAGAAAGCCGAGCCGTCTCTGAACTGCTTAATCGGATTGATGCCGACTTCGTGAATGCCTGCGAGATCATTATGTCCAGTGAAGGCCGCGTAGTGGTAATAGGAATGGGCAAATCCGGTCACATTGGCAAGAAGATAGCCGCCACCCTTGCTAGCACCGGAACACCAGCCATGTATGTTCACCCAGCCGAGGCGAGTCACGGCGATATAGGCATGATTACCCCGCAGGATGTGGTCCTTGCGATATCTAATTCCGGCACCACAGGAGAAATACTATCTCTACTGCCGGTACTGAAACGAAAAGGCATCCCCTTAATTAGTCTTACAGGCGACAAGCAATCTGAATTAGCCAAGGCCGCATCAGCAAATTTAGACGCTAGGGTAGATGAAGAAGCCTGCCCCCTCGGGTTAGCACCAACCTCTAGCACAACTGCTGCGCTAGTACTTGGCGATGCATTGGCCATGGCTTTGCTGGAAGCTAGGGGATTTACTCGCGATGACTTTGCCATCTCTCACCCCGGCGGGAACCTAGGCAGACGACTCTTGGTAAAAGTGCGCGATGTTATGCACTCCGGCGATGCGATTCCAAAAGTCATGAGCGGTACACCTCTTCCCGAAGCACTTCTTGAAATGAGCAGCAAGGGCTTTGGCCTAACAACTGTAATAGGTGAAAACGGAAATCTTTTAGGTGTTTTCTCCGACGGGGACCTACGACGCACAATAGATTCCGGCCGAAACATACAAGAAATCACCATCGATGAAGTCATGTCACCAAGCTTTAAACACATAGACGCGAATGCACTTGCAGCGGAAGCCGCTAGAATAATGCAAGAGTCTAATGTGTATGTACTAATCGTAAAAGGCGAGTCCCAAGCTGTCGAGGGAATGCTGAAAATGCACGACCTACTCCAGTCGAATGTCGTTTAACCTGGAGGGATGTCATGATTTTTACCAGCAATAAAGAACAAGCAATCGCGTCAGCCAACAAAATCAAACTATTGCTACTCGATGTTGATGGCATCCTCACAGATGGCAAACTCTATTTCTCCAATTCCGGCGAAGAAATCAAGGCCTTCCATAGCTTAGATGGCCATGGAATTAAGATGCTAATGAGCACAGGCATTCCAGTAGGAATTATCACTGGCCGAAAATCAAACATCGTTTCTAAACGCGCCGCCGACCTTGGTATCGACATCCTTTACCAGGGCCGCGAAGACAAGATAGACGTCCTACGAGAAATAATTGCCAACACAGGTATCGACGCAAACGCCATTGCCTACGCGGGAGATGACCTACCTGACCTGCCGGTTTTGCAAGCCGTTGGATTAAGCTTTTCAGTTCCGGGCGGGCACCCAGACGTAATCGATGCGGTGCACGTGGTCACCACGCGTTCTGGCGGCGAAGGTGCAGTCCGGGAAGTCACAGATTTCATCTTGAACGCACAAGCCAATAACTAGCCCCACCTCTGCGTTAGAACGCAATAACTCGCCCGACAATTTGGACCACCAATTGACAAATTCGTGTTAGGCTTCAACTACTTGCACCCAATTCCAAGCACCAACAGATTATGCAAAGAGTAGGCCTTATCATTGTTCCAGGAATTATCGCGATAGCCTTGTTCGTCGGGATAAATTCGTTCGATACATTGAGCAATGAAACAGACTCTCCCCTCTCAAGTTCGAACCTAGACTTTAACGCTTACTCTGAAGGCATCAATACAATACTTTACGACACCGAAGGCAAGATAAATTACACACTACAAGCAGAGCGGCAGATTCATTACAACGATGACAGCACCGAACTTGAGAAGCCGTTTATCCGCCTGTTTCAAGATGGCGACTCACGCTGGAATATCGTAGCTAACTCTGGCAGGATTTCTGCCACCGAAACGACTGCCGACGGGGCACTTGAGCAAATAGACCTACTCGGCGATGTTCAAGTTTACAGCTTCGACGATCTCGGCAATCGAACCGTTATGTCCACCGAGTTTCTAACACTAAACCCGGATTCAGAAACCTTAGAGACTGACCAGCCAGTATCTGTTGTAACTTCTGCGCTACAGCAATCGTCTATTGGGATGATTGCCAAGCTTAGAACTGATGAAATCACCTTCCTGCGGGAAGTTAGAGGCCGACATGCTCCAGCGAAAGACTAAAAAACCATTCCCAACAATGCTGGCATTGATCATCGCTCTCAGCTGCCTGTTTATTACAAATTCTTTTTCCCTAGAAGCCGATAGAGAACAAGAGTTAGTGCTCAGTTCAGACGGCAGCACACGCATGAGCATAAAGGACGGTATTCGCCTAATGGAGATGTCCGATAACGTTGTAATTACGCGAGGCTCTATGGAAATTCGCGGCGATTCTGCCACAATCGAATTTATCATCAGTAGCGAAGAAGTTCGCAAGATAACTGTGGTTGGCGCTCCTGTGTACTATCAACAGCAGCTCGATTCTAGCGATGATCCAGTTAAGGGTTCCAGTAACAGCATCTCGTTCTATACTGACGAAGGCGATGGCGCCAATGTAGTCGAACTCGTTGGAGATGCTGTCATTGAATCACCTACTTCTATTTTTGAATGCACGGCGATCACTTACATCGTCGAGCAAGACCTCATCCGCGACACGGTAGGCCCTTGTAGCGGCGCATTCAGCTCCTCGAATTGATAAACCTATGTTAGAAGCCAAGAACCTCGCCAAAAGCTATAAGAAACGAGAAGTCGTGCGCGATGTCTCCATTTCTATACAGCAAGGTGAAATAGTAGGCTTACTAGGCCCCAATGGAGCGGGCAAAACCACTTGCTTCTACATGATCGTAGGACTCGTCGCAGCCGACAATGGCAGTGTGGTGCTTGGAAGTAATGACATAACAGATGCCCCCATGCATCAACGAGCCAACCACGGTCTCGCTTATCTACCGCAAGACTCATCCATCTTTCGCACGCTAAGCGTTGAAGACAATATATTAGCAATCTTAGAAACTCGCAAAGACCTAAGCAGTGTCGAGAAAAGAAACAAACTAGAATCGCTTCTAGAAGAATTCAACATACAACATATTCGGCACAACAAAGGCATGAGCCTTTCTGGTGGTGAGCGCCGTAGAACAGAGATTGCACGGACACTGGCAACCGATCCTAAATTCATCTTGCTAGACGAACCATTCGCCGGAGTAGATCCAATTTCCGTGAGCGATATCAAACAAATAATTCAACATCTCAAGGCGCGCAACATTGGCATACTGCTTACCGATCATAATGTTCGTGAGACCTTGGATATTTGCGAAAAAGCCTACATCGTGAGCGAAGGTCAAATCATCGCCGAAGGAAATGCCGCCGCTATTTTGTCCAATGAAAAAGTTAGAGAAGTTTACTTAGGAGAGCAGTTTCAAATATAACTATTTGTGCTGTTAGCCGTAGCAATCTAAACACCGATCCCACCTCAATAATTCACAGTAAATTGCAGTAATTCACCGCATACCGACCCCTTAATTAGTTGTCGAAAAGGCTATGCATAGCAGGCATGAATCTTGCTATAATCAATCGCTCTGGTGTTAGCAAAACGGCTCCAAATTATTTAAAATTTCATTCACTATCCACTCGGTCTTAAGATGCACTCGTCATGAAACTTTCGCTACAGCTCAAGCTAGGTCAGCAACTGACCATGACTCCTCAGCTGCAGCAAGCTATTCGACTTCTGCAACTCTCAACTCTCGACCTTCAGCAAGAAATTCACCAAGCGCTCGAATCCAACCCAATGTTGGAGTTGATAGAGAATAATGAAGAAGATGAAACACCAACTCCCGCCGATAGCTCGACCACCACAGAACCACAAACGGCAACAGATGCTGAATCTGCTACGACTACCCGCGACAACGCCGAATTAAATAGCGACGACAACGACTGGCAGAATGACATCCCCAACGATCTCGGCGTAGATAGCAACTGGGATGACATCTACCCTGGCAATTCGTCACAATCAAACTCCTTCGATGGCGACTCCACCGACTTCGAGTCTCGCACCAGCGCTGAAGGCACGCTGCAAGATCATCTCCTATGGCAGCTCAACCTGACCCACATGTCTGAGCAAGACTATTCGATAGCCCTCGCACTCATCGATGCAATCGACAGCAACGGTATGCTTACCGTGGATTTAGAGTCTATTCATAGCGGCTTCGATAGCGACCTAGAGATAGAAATAGATGAGATCGTCGCCGTTCTTCACCGTATCCAACAGTTTGATCCTATTGGCGTGGGGTATAGAAACCTTTCAGAATGCCTGATGCTGCAGCTTTCCCAGATCGATTCGCCAGAGACTGAGAAAGCCGTTAGTAATGCAAAACTTGTGGTCAGCGAGCATATAGATCTCTTAGGTAACCGTGACTACGCGCTACTCATGCGACGCACGAAACTTAAGGAGAAGGAGTTAAGCGAGGCCATCACTATTATAGAAAGCTTGAACCCGAGACCAGGATCGAGCATCTGCCCTCCTTCAACCAGCTATGTCGTTCCTGACGTTATCGTGAGCAAGGACAGCACATCCGGAAAATGGAAAGTCGAACTAAATCCCGAGACTGCACCAAAAATTCGCATCAATAGCGGTTATGCCTCACTCGTAAAGCGCGCCGACACAAGCGACGACAATAATTATTTGCGCAACAATTTGCAGGAGGCCAAGTGGTTCATCAAGAGCCTACAGAGCCGCAACGAAACATTGATGAAAGTTTCTACCCGCATAGTCGAACACCAGAAGGGGTTTCTAGAGTATGGCGAAGAAGCAATGAAGCCCTTGGTGCTCCACGACATCGCCGAAGCAGTTAGCATGCACGAATCAACAATTTCACGGGTCACTACTCAGAAATACATGCATACGCCCAGAGGAATCTTCGAGTTAAAATACTTCTTCTCTAGCCATGTATCCACTAAGGGTGGCGGAGAGTGCTCCTCCACGGCCATTCGCGCGATAATACGTAAACTAGTCGCCGCAGAGAACACAAAGAAACCGCTAAGTGACAGCAAAATAACCACCTTGCTAGAAGAGAAAGGCATTAACGTCGCTAGACGAACTATAGCCAAGTATCGAGAGTCCCTCTCGATACCTCCGTCTAACGAACGTAAACGACTGGCAAACTAAACAACCGAAGCGGAACATTTACTAGAATCATTCACCAATCAACAAAAATCAGAGAACGTACAGCAATGCAACTGGAAGACATACTCAGCCCTGAACGCTGCCACTGCCGAATCGAAGGCGTAAGCAAGAAGAGAATATTAATCAAGATCAGCGAAATCGTTTCAGCAAACATTGATTCATTAGAGTCTAGCGAAGTATTCGATGCACTGATGGCTCGTGAACAACTTGGTACGACTGGCCTCGGAAATGGCATCGCCATTCCTCATTGCCGTCTCGCCCCCTGTGAGAATATTATTGGAGCGTTAATAACCCTGGACCAAGCCGTTGACTTTGATTCCTTAGATAACAAGCCAGTAGACATCCTGTTTGTCTTACTTGTCCCTCATGAAGAAAATGATGAACACGTACGCACTCTCGCCGAGCTTGCCACCCTATTTAATGACGAAGATTTTTGCTACACAATGCGACACACATACGACAGCGAAGACTTATACAATATCGCTATCACTTACTAAGAACCTCTATATTCACCTGAGGCTCCTGTGCACCACTACGCTACATCCCAAATGGGCTAACAAAGATGAAGCTAACTATAATCAGCGGTAGATCAGGCTCTGGAAAAAGTACAGTGCTGCACATCCTTGAGGATCGGGGCTACTACTGTATCGACAATCTACCCGCTAGCTTACTACCAGCCCTAGCAGACCGCATCAGCAATAACGATACCCATCTCCCAAAGGTAGCTGTCAGTATTGATGCGCGAAACATCTCCGCCGATCTACAACAAGCACCTGAAATAATTAGCGAATTACAGGCGAGAGAATTACCCACAGAAATAATATTCCTCGACGCCAACAGCCAAACGCTGCTGAAGCGATTTAGTGAGAGCCGTCGTAAGCACCCTTTAAGCGATGAGTCTACCGATCTGCGCGAAGCGATCAACATCGAATCGGCTTTGCTGGAATCGATTTCGATGATGGCAAACCTCGTTATCGATACCAGCAATATGTCTCTGCATCAATTAAGAGACTTAGTAAAAAATCGCCTACTGGAGAACAGCGAAACCAGCATGGCACTGCTCTTCCAATCTTTTGGATTCAAAAATGGCGTCCCTGTTGATGCTGATTTAGTCTACGATGTTCGCTGTCTACCTAACCCTTATTGGGACACTGCACTTCGATCACTCACGGGTCTTCACGAAGACGTTGCCAAGTTTCTCGACGCTCAGGAAGAGGTCCAGGAAATGTTCAATGACATAAAAGACTATCTGGAAAAATGGCTACCGATGTATGAAAGCAACAATCGCAGTTATATCACCGTTGCTGTAGGCTGCACCGGAGGCCAGCACCGCTCTGTCTACATTGGAGAGAAACTAGGCCAGTACTTTTCGCCAAAGATCAAGAATGTACAAATACGACATCGCGATCTTGGTTGATAGCGTAAACAAACCCGGCAACAAGATTCAAAAAACGACATGCTAGAACAAACAACTACAATCGTTAACAAGGCCGGATTACATGCGCGAGCTGCGGCCAAACTAGTTGAGTTAACCGGCAGCCTTGAGAGCTCCGTCCAGATCGGTCATGAAAAAATGGTCGATGGTAAAAGCATCCTCTCATTGATGATGCTTGCAGCCGTCCAAGGCACTGAGGTCTCAATAGTGGTCGATGGCGCCGATGAGGAACAGGCTATGTCTGCGATACTCGCTCTGATCGAAAACCGCTTTGACGAAGCCGAATAGCAATCCATAGCCTCCCTAGACCGCTCTCTGATCGCCGCTATTTCCAAGAAAAATCACAGACATAGTTCTCCTTCTAAGCTTGTTTAAGTTCTATTAGCCCGCGTTTGGCTGTAGAATTGCGCTATCCCGCGTTGCAGCACGCAACGCCCGCCACTAGCGTTTGCCATTTGGACCGGATTCGCATTCACTTCGCGAACCTCAAACTGAGCATAGGGCCAAGCAATACAATGTCTCAAGCCAAGGAAACTCAAACTCAGGAAACTGTTGCACTTGAACTCAATCAAGCGCTGGACAGTGGGTCTCTCTATGAGGTTCGGCAACTTTTAAAATCGTTGCCTAGCGCAGGTATTGCCCATCTTCTCGAATCATCCCCCCCGAAGACACGTAATGTCCTCTGGCAGTTAATCGACAAAAACGCCGAGGGTGAAGTCCTACAGGATCTAAATGAGGACCTGCAGTCCGAAATTCTTAGCGAACTAGATGCCCAGCAAGTTGTCGAGCTTACCGAAGGCCTAGAGACCGATGACCTAGCAGATATTCTGCAGCAGTTACCGAACCAGGTGACAGCAGAAGTACTACGAGCGATGGATGAACAGGATCGACACCGTGTCGAAACCATTCTATCGTTCAATGAAGACACAGCTGGGGGCTTGATGAACACGGATACGATTACCGTGCGCCGCAGCCATACTCTCGAACTCGTGCTTCGCTACCTAAGACGCCACGAAAGTCTCCCTGAGATGACAGACAACCTTCTCGTTGTAGACCGCGAAGACAAGTTCTTAGGTATATTACCGCTGCGAAAACTCTTAGTTTCGGATCCCAATACAACTGTTAGAGATATCATGTACGAAGATATCGATGCCATACCGGTCGATATGGAGGCAACTCAGGTAGCTCAATTATTCGAACGACACGATTGGGTATCCGCTCCTGTTGTGGATTTAGAGGGCAAGCTTGTCGGCCGAATCACCATCGATGATGTTGTGGATGTCATTAAAGACAATGCCGAACACTCGCTGATGAGCATGGCCGGTCTCGACGAAGAAGACGATAGCTTCGCACCCGTTCTGAAAACCGCGAGGCGTCGTGCCCTGTGGCTAGGCGTAAACCTAATGACAGCCGTGTTGGCCTCCGGTGTGATTTTTCTATTTCAAGACACTCTCGACCAAGTTGTCTACCTCGCCGTGCTCATGCCGATCGTTGCCAATATGGGTGGCGTGGCTGGCACACAGACGCTCACGCTAGTAATCAGGAGTCTTGCTCTCGGGCATATCAGCTCGTCCAATAGCCGCTGGTTGCTGGTAAGAGAGCTCGGTGTGGCTGGATTAAATGGAGCCGCATGGGCCGTCGTTATCGCAGCAATTACCTTCGCCTGGTACGGAGACTTGCCGCTGAGCCTTGTTATAGGAGCTGCCATGCTGATTAATCTCGTTGTAGCAGCTCTGGCGGGAGCCTACCTCCCACTCTTTCTTAATCGCATCAATATAGACCCGGCACTTGCAGGGTCTGTAGCGCTGACCACGGTCACCGATTCTGTCGGTTTTTTCGTGTTCCTAGGCTTGGCGCAGCTTTTTTACTTATAGAAACTATGAAATTCGAACCGAATACAGAACCAGAACTTCCAAGCAAAACACGGCTCAAGCAAGACGCTACCGATTTACAACAACTCGGGCAAAAGCTGACTACGTACAGCGCCGCGATCTTGAGAAAACTACCGTTAAACGATGTATTGATATCCGCTATCGAGGAATACAATCGATTACCTAATAGCTTTGGGGCACGAAGACGTCAGCTGCAATTCATCGGCAGATTGATGCGTGATCTCGACTACGATGCGGTAATCAATGCCATAGACAACTTGGAAAATGCCCACCTAAGGAAGAAAAAGAAGCCGTCCGCGGCTAAACTTCTTTGCGAGGCTATATTGGAATCCGGCGATGCGGAGATCAATGCAGCTCTGGAAAAATATCCTCAGCTCGAACGACAAACCATGCGCCAACTCTACCGCGAACACAATCGAGCCGCGGAATCGAGTCGCGAGAAGTTCAAGAACAAACTGCAAAATTACCTGCAGCGGCAAATCACTAGCTAGCCCTAGCACTGCTATCCTAGCCCCAGAAGCGCTCCCTCTCTTAGATAGGATCGCCTATACGGTTTCCCCATTAGGTGATAAACTCTTTGCAAATTAATAGGCTACGCGAGCTCAGCTAGAGCGCGAGTCGCTCATTACTACAATAAAAAGAAGAGGATGCCCATGTCTGACTCCAGCGCCCATTCCTACTGGAAAGCCAATATCCGCTTAGTACTCTCCCTACTCTTTGTCTGGTTCTTTATCTCTTTCGGCTGCGGGATTCTATTTGTCGACGCACTAGACACTGTTCGGTTTGGAGGATTTAAGCTGGGCTTCTGGATCGCTCAACAAGGATCTATCTTCGTCTTTGTCGCACTTATCCTATTTTACATTCGAGCCATGGATAAGCTCGACGCTAAATACACTCTTGAGTCTTCCGATGAAAGCGACGCAGCATCTCAGGAGAACTCATAATGTCCGTTCAAATCTGGACCTATATATTCGTCGCGCTTTCTTTTAGCCTCTACATTGGCATCGCTATCTGGTCTCGCGCTGGATCGACTAAAGAGTTCTATGTCGCAGGCGGCGGTGTACCACCCCTAGCTAATGGCATGGCAACCGCAGCCGACTGGATGTCGGCAGCCTCATTCATATCTATGGCTGGCCTCATCTCATTCCTAGGTCGAGACGGCACCTTCTACCTGATGGGCTGGACCGGTGGTTATGTATTGCTCGCCTTACTCTTAGCGCCGTACTTGAGAAAATTTGGGAAATTTACTGTCCCGGATTTTATCGGCGATCGTTATTATTCACAGACAGCTAGACTCATCGCCGTATTCTGCGCCATCTCTGTATCCTTCGTTTATGTGTGCGGACAGATGCAGGGTGCCGGCATCGTATTCTCTCGCTTCCTCGAGGTCGACTTTACGACTGGTGTGCTTATCGGTATGGCTATCGTATTTTTCTACGCCGTACTCGGCGGTATGAAAGGAATAACCTACACGCAGGTTGCACAATATTGCGTGCTGATCTTTGCATTCATGGTTCCTGCTATCTTCATCTCTATTATGATGACAGGACAAGCCGTACCCCAAATAGGTTTTGGCTCTGAGCTAACAGAGGCTTACGGTGGAGGCTACTTATTAGACCGTCTAGACGGACTTAGCGAGCAGCTAGGCTTTGCTACCTACACCGAAGGCCAACGCAGCACACAAGACGTATTTTTCATTACGGCGGCGTTGATGTTTGGAACTGCCGGACTGCCCCACGTGATCATTCGCTTCTTCACTGTTCCCAATGTGAGAGATGCCCGCAAGTCTGCCGGCTATGCTCTGGTTTTCATCGCTATCCTCTACACGACTGCCCCCGCTGTTGCTGCCTTCGCTCGTACCAACTTGATCAATACCGTGAGTAATGCCGAGTACGAAATGATGCCGGAGTGGTTCAGTAAATGGGAAGACACCGGACTAATCACATTCGATGACAAGAACAATGACGGCATCATTCAATATGTGGGAGACCCAGAGACGAACGAGCTAAATGTAAACAGAGACATCATGGTACTGGCGAATCCAGAGATTGCTGAACTACCAGCCTGGGTCATTGCACTGGTCGTCGCCGGCGCTCTCGCCGCTGCACTATCGACCGCAGCGGGTCTACTCTTGGTTATCTCCACCTCTGTTGCCCATGACATGTTAAAGCGTACGTTCATGCCACAGATCACGGAAAAACAAGAGCTCGCCTGCGCTCGCATATCGATCTTCGTCGCGGTGCTGATTGCCGGATACTACGGTATCAATGCGCCTGCCTATGTAGCACAAGTCGTCGCCTTCGCGTTCGGACTCGCTGCGGCCTCATTCTTTCCCGCCATCGTCTTGGGTATTTTCCAGAAGCGCATGAATAAGGAAGGAGCCATCGCCGGCATGGTAGTCGGCTTTACCTTGACCGCGGCTTATATTATCTACTTCAAAATTATCAACCCGACTGCAGACAGTGCTGATAATTGGTGGTTTGGAATTTCCCCTGAAGGCATAGGCTCTCTAGGCACAGTGGCAAATCTAGTAGTGGCACTGATCGTAGCGAGATTCACGCCGGAACCTCCTGCCGAGGTGCAGGAAATCGTAGAGAATATACGCCTGCCAGGTGAGGCGATTCCCCGCTAGAAAGAAACTATAAATGACAGCAACAAAAAAGGCCCAGAGCGCGAACACTCTGGGCCTTTTTTGTTGCTGTCATTGTTAAGTCTTATGTTTGCCGTGCTCTGTTTCTTCCCAGTACTTAGTAACGGTCTGCTTCATCTCTTTGTGCATAAACAACATGCCGATAAGATTCGGTACGGTCATCAATACGATCGTGATCAGCGCCACGTTCCACACGATAGTGGTATCAGCCAGCGCCGCATAGAAGAAGCCCAACACATAGACTACACGATACGGCAACACCGATTTTGGCCCTAACAAGTACGTCATGGCCCGGTCTCCATAGTACGACCAGGCGATCGCGGTTGAGAATGCGAACAGCATGAGACCGATAGAAACTATGTATTTTCCAAAATCCCCAAACAGCCCTTTCGTATAGGCCATCGTCGTCAGCGGAACGGAATGCAATAAGGACTTACCAGACACCTCAACATCAGTATCATCTAGCCTACCTTCGGACACCGACACCGCGCCGTTAATCGGCTCTCCATCACGAGAATAAAGAACATCCTCGGCAATGGATCTCGAACTCAGCAGCGTGAAATCTTGATTACTGTCAGCTACGCGACCGTTTGACAGGGCTATATCGCCAGAATAACTGCTGGCAGTGGATTCATCTCCGTTAAGATAGGAGAAGAGTTGAGTCACGTCATCGGGATTCGCCTCCTCATAGGAGCCGGCGACAAAGCGCATGTCCGCACGCTGAAAATCGTTATCGAATTTTTCCTTCCACACACCCGACGAAAGAATAACCAGTCCGGTAATAGTACAGATCACAATAGTGTCGATAAAAGGCTCGAGGATTGACACCATACCCTCATCGGCTGGCTCATCTGTTTTAGCTGCCGCGTGAGCGATAGGAGCAGAGCCCTGACCTGCCTCATTGGAGTACAAGCCTCGGTTCACACCCCGATCGAAAGCATAGGCGAACGTAGCGCCAAGGAAGCCACCGGCAGCGGCGGAGCCAGAGAACGCATCAGAAAAGATTGAAACGAAAGAAGGAATGATATTCCCGACATTTGGCAGAATTACTGCGAACGCACCTACTAAGTAAATGATCGCCATCGTTGGCACAATGGTAGCGGCAACTTTCGCGATACGCGTGATGCCACCAATAATTACCAGAGCCAACAATACCGACAATATGCTAGCCGTAATAATGGGCTCTATTGAGAATGTGCTCTGCAGGCCAGCGGCGATGCTGTTTATCTGCGGCAGATTTCCCGTTCCAAATGAACTCAGCACCGTAGCGATAGCAAACAAGATAGCTAGCCACTTCGCATTTAGCCCCTTCTCCATGTAATACATGGGGCCACCGGCCATAGTGCCATCAGCAGTCTTGGTGCGGTATTTGTGGGAGAGTGTCACCTCGACAAACTTACTCGTCATCCCGAAGAACGCGGTCATCCACATCCAGAACAACGCTGCAGGGCCACCGAGGTGCAAGGCAAGAGCCACACCGCCAATGTTTCCAGTTCCTACGGTACCGGAAAGCGCCGTCGCCAGAGCCTGAAAATGTGTGGTGTCACCTTGGGCTCCATCTTTATCAAACTTACCCGTGGTTACACCGATGGCGTGCTTGAAATAGCGTATTTGAGGAAAGCCTAGATAGATTGTAAAAAATATCCCCGTGGAGAGAAGCAAAGCGGGAAACCAAAGCGCGCTGCCCAGAAAACCGTCCAAGAAAATCAGAAAATCATTAACCGCGTCCAATGTAATACCCCACTCGTTTTATGCTCACTCAGTCTTAACGCAAATTTTATCGCGACTACTAATCGTCGCTTATGGTAATTTTTGGCCCCTCGCTATTCGCGGGTGCTTGAGCCTGCAGCTGCTGCTCAACATTTTTGGCCAACTCAATATACGCTTTCGTGGCAGCGTGATCAGCTTTCGATGCTACCACAGGATTGCCTGCGTCCGTTGTTTCTCTGATGGTTAAATCTAGCGGCAAACGGCCAATGACATCAACCCCGTATTCGGCTGATAGCGAGTCTCCCCCACCCGTGCCAAAGATAGCCTCTTCATGCCCGCAATTTGTGCAGGTATGCATACTCATGTTCTCCACCACACCCAATATAGGCACATCTACCTTCTTGAACATTTCGATTCCCTTGCGGGCATCAGACAATGCAACATCCTGAGGAGTCGTGACGATTACTGCCCCACTGACTTTAACCGATTGAGCAAGACTCAGCTGAATATCACCGGTACCCGGCGGCATATCGACAATCAAATAATCCAGTTCAGACCAAGCCGTATCGTTCAGCATCTGATTGAAGGCAGAAATAATCATCGGAGCCCGCCACACCATTGCGGTCTTTTGATCGACTAGAAACCCCATCGAATTACATTCGATGCCGTGTGCCAGTAACGGCAACATGAACTTCTTATCATGAATTTTTGGTCGCGTGCCATCCGGTACACCCATCATCAATGGTAGGCTAGGGCCATAAATATCAGCGTCCAAGATGCCAACTTTACGCCCCAATGTAGATAGCGCCAAAGCGAGGTTCACAGCGGTTGTAGATTTTCCAACTCCGCCCTTGCCTGAAGCCACACAAACAATGTGGTTAATCTTTTCAATACTTCTCAATTTATCTTCCCTAGTCGATTACGACTGGTTGCTGTAGCACGCAATGAATTCCATCGACCATGTCGGCAATCGATCTCCGGCACAGCAAAGTAATTAGGCAATCTAATTGCTGGTGATTATCTTTGATTCCCTTGGAAAAATCCAAGGATGCGCTAGCCAACGCAGCATGCCAAGCCGATTAGGCGTGATTAGTGGATAATTTCTACATTTAAAGACCTTCAAGATCAATTCTCGCCCACTAGGACACAAACAACGAAAATTCAGAATGACAGACAAGCTGCTTGCCCGATAGAATCGAGCCTATGCAAAGAACAATTACACTATCCACTTTTTCCCTACTGCTAGGCTGTGCGACCCTCCCCTTCTATTCGACCGCTGAACAGCAGGAGGAGACTGAGATCAAATTCGCATTTTATTCTTCTGCATGGGGAGAAAATACTGATGACGGCCTACGTCTTGTCGCGTTCAATCAGAGCCAGGCTCCAATTCGCTTAAACAGCATCGAACTGCACGGCAGCGAGGAGCAAACCGAATCTATCTTTATCGATTTAGGTTTAGAGGTTCCTTCTGGGGGCTATGCGGATAAGGATATCGACTATATAGACTTGCTCTCAGACGATGAATGCATTGATAGAACCATGAGCGAGAACTGGAAGCTCGTGGAAATATCGAACTACACATTAAATCCCTCGGTACGAAACCTTATTATTGAGAACACAGATTCGTTTCGGATCTATCAGTGTGTGAAAAATATCTCCACATCGTGGACCAATCTCAACAGTAATCAATTAGTAGAATACGACGAATGGGTCCTGTTTCATTTCGAAACTCGCAGAGACTTATAACAATCTTCAGGCATAAAAAAAGGGAGTCAAAAGACTCCCTTTTTTTCGACCGTTTTTACTCGCCTATAGCAAGATACCACCATACTGAACAAAGAATGGTGCGAATACCAAGCTTAGAATCGCAGATAGCTTGATCAAGATGTTCAGTGAAGGACCTGAAGTATCTTTCATCGGGTCACCAACAGTATCACCAACAACTGCCGCAGTGTGCTCATCAGAGCCTTTACCGCCGTGGTTACCTGCTTCGATATATTTCTTAGCGTTGTCCCAAGCTCCACCACTGTTGGAAGAAGCGATCGCGAGTACACCACCGGTGATCAATGAACCGATCAACATAGCAGCAACTGCCTCAACACCGAACAGGAAGCCAACAATGATAGGAGAGCCCATGATCAACACGCCAGGCGCTATCATTTCTTTTAGCGCAGCTTGAGTTGAGATGGCTACACATTTCGCATAGTCAGGAGTACCTGTACCTTCCATGATGCCTGGAATCGTCTTGAACTGATGACGTACTTCTTCAATCATCGCGAATGCCGCTACGCCAACTGACTTCATAGTCATAGCCGAGAACAAGAATGGCAATACCGCACCAACAAATAGGAAAGTGAAAACCAGAGGCTCTAATAAGCTCATGGAAATAGGCTCACCCATCAATTTCTCAGCGGTAGTAATGAAGGCCGCGAACAATGCTAGAGACGTTAAAATCGCCGCGCCGATAGCAAAGCCTTTACCAATAGCTGCAGTAGTATTACCAGCAGAATCAAGAATGTCAGTTCTGCGTCTTACTTCTGACTCTAAGCCCACCATCTCCGCAATACCGCCAGCATTATCAGCAACTGGTCCATAGGCATCGATAGTAAGAGTTAGTACGAGGCTGCCCAACATACCCAGAGAAGCAATCGCGATGCCGTACATGCCGGCAAGCTCCCAAGAGATGAAGATGCTTATCGCGATAGCGATATAAGGAAGCACTGTACTCTTATAGCCGAGAGCAAGGCCGTAGATGATGTTAGTAGCAACACCAGTCTCACAGGACTTTGCAACTTCCTGTACGGGGCCAAATTTCTCAGAAGTGTAGTAGCCCGTTAATAGGCCAACCGCCAAACCTGAAACCAAGCCAGCCAAGAAGCACAAGTAAACACCGACGTTAGTATAGTCAGAACCGTTCAACTCAAATTGATCAGGAATAAGAGCTACGGTGAAGAAGTACATAACCACTGCCATAATGGCACTGGAGATAATTAGTAACTTCATCAACGCTGGCGCTACGTCTTCTTCTGTCTTTACCCCAACCATAAGTTTAGTCAGCAAGGCTATAGGAATACCTACAGCACTGATCAAGATTGGGAAAAGCAATGCATCGGGGTTACCGGCAAAAACTACCGCACTAATAACCATCGCTGCACAGGTGCTCTCCGCACAAGAACCGAAAAGGTCTGCGCCCATACCGGCAACATCACCTACGTTGTCGCCAACGTTGTCGGCGATTACTGCTGGGTTACGGGGATCATCCTCTGGGATGCCCTGCTCAACTTTACCCACCAGGTCAGCACCAACATCGGCAGCCTTAGTGAAGATACCGCCGCCAACACGTGCAAATAGCGCGATTGTTGAACCACCTAGTCCAAAGCCAGCAATAACTTCCATTAGGATGTGATTGTTCTCAGGACCAAGATCGGCAAGCAAGGTGCTCATCACCACATAGATGATAACCAGACCAAGCGTCGCTAGACCGACAAGAGCAAATCCCATTACAGCACCAGAGTTAATCGCTACATCGTAGGCTGCGGAAATGTCTTTCTTAGCAGAAACCGTAGTTCGTGCATTACCTTGAGTCGCTACCTTCATACCAATGTAGCCAGAAGCTATAGATATCGCACCGCCGAAGAGGAAAGCGATAGCAGTATAGATGCCTTCATGGATATCCGGGGTATGGGTATCGTTAATCAGAATGGCGATAATAGCGGCAAAAACCACCATGAATATCGTCAGGACTTTGTATTCCTGCTTCAAGAATGCCATCGCTCCATCGGCGATAGCACCGTGGATGAAGGTTAGCTTCTTCGACTGAGCTTCATCCAGCCCTAGATCAAGCGGTATACTTACAACCTTCTTCATATAAAAGAAGGCTATCCCCAAGCCCATCAGTGACAGGATTGTAGTGACCGTAATTGTTATGCCTGGCATCTAGATTCTTCCCCTTAAAAATTGGAATGTTTATTTTAAAGGCGCGCACTTTACCATAATGAACACCGCAAAAAAAGGCGATAAACCCCCTATGAAACGGATATTTCAGTGCTTTTAGGAGGATTGTGGGAGAAGCAATAACTGGCCCTCTTCATTCTGCAAGGGACGGCGCCTAAAATTGGCTCGTTTGAGGTGTTATTTCTTAGATTTGCGGCGCTTCTTTTTAGTGCCTGAGTTGGCACTAGGGCTCTTACTGTCCGCCTTCTCGGTCTCGCTACGAGCAAGCCGGAAGGCCTGACGCATTGCGTCGAGTTTCGCCTCCTTGCGTTTGTGTAGCTGGCTCTCCTTGCCTGCTTGAAAATCGACTACTTTACCATTCATATCGAAATGCTAGCCCAAAGCTGCCTAGAGGGAATTTGCCTGACGAACTAATTCATTCTTACGAGACTCCAGCTCCGCTATCAACTCCTTCGCCAGAGGCTCCACTGTATTGCCCTGTTCATCAGTTTCTTCGTACTTAACCTGTTCTTCAGCCAATGTTGTCAAAAGCTCTTCAGCGGTCTCGATAGCTCGCGTCAACGTAGTAACTTTCGATTCTTCTTCGCCTACTTCTGTCTCGATGGCGGCAATCTGCTGTTCCAGAGCCGTTATTCTATCTAGCCTATCCTGTCTCTCAGCCTCAGCTGCCGCTATCGCAGCACGGCGCTCACGCTCCGCTTGCTCTGCCGCTTCCCGCTCTTCGCGCTCCGCATCCGCTCGGGCTCTGGCCTCTGCAAGCTGTCGATTTCTGGTTTCTTGAACTCTAGCTCGCTCCGCAGCTTCTCGATCTCGTTGTCGCTGAAGCTCTGCAGCACGGGCACGCTCTTGATCCGCTACAACTTGCGCCGCCGCCTGCTCCATCGCCACCCGCTCAGCTTCAATGGCAGCAATCTCTGCATCTCTCGTGGCCTGAGACACACAAGACGCCAATATCAGCAGCATTAAAGTGGCAACAACTGCTCGAATTTTAGTCGCACTCGGGAATGGGCGTGCAGCAAGCTTCTGTAAACGGTTTTTCATGACAATCTCCTTCAGACTGAGTGCCTAGCATTGAGCGCACTCTCATCAATCAAGGGATACTAACTCCAAGCCCTTGATTAATAAATTATTTTCTATATAAATCGTAGATTCTGTCGACTTTGTCATACTTTATAGCGATAAACACGCTGTTTGTCAGTAAAATCGAGGTCTACGACTATTATCGGCAGGATCTGGATACTTTTCATCTCGGCAGCTTAATCTAGCGAGCAATACGAATTCATCATGAGCAAGCAAGTCACATTGGACGCTAGACCCGGGACACGCCCGAGGCTCACTATACTCCTGCTGCGAACCCTTGTGGTGCTGCTCCTCAGTGCGCCCGTAATAGTGCTGCTACTTTCTATAGAAACCTCTCCCAGCTTAGTAGTTGAACAACAGCTTAGTGCTATGGAGCTTTCCCGGATTGAAACCTTGCTACTGGAAAGCACCCCTCAGTCTCCTGGCCTTGCGAGCCGGCATGAGTTACAGCTTAACTCTGAGCAGCTGAACCTGCTGCTGCGCTATGCTATTAACATTATGAATCTCTCTTCCGACTGGGCAGCGCAAACCCAGCTATCCCAACACAATCTCAATGCACAATTAAGTGTCCGACTCAGCGCAGGCCTACTGCCCATGTACTTGAACGTAGAGGCCGGCTTCATCGAGGATGATAATCTACTAACGCTGGATGCATTGCGTATAGGCAAGATTGACGTGCCCAATAGATTTCTGCAATTCACCCTGCAACGACTGCGAGATGACCTCGCAACTGGAAACGTCGTTTATCAGGATTTCAGCGAGTTGATCAACAATGTCGAAAGTGTCGAGCTCGAGCCAAACCAAATGACCGTCTCCATGCAATGGGATCCGAATCTTATTAGCAGCATCGGTAACCAGGCGCAGCAGCTTTTTATATCCGATCAGGATCAACAACGCATAATCGACTACTACGCGATCATCACCAACATTGCCGCGGCCGTGCCCATCGATATTCGTGCCGTATCGATCAACGCATTTCTATCACCAATGTTTGCTGCGGCACAGGAGAAGACTCTAGCGGGCAGTGATCCAATTGCGGAGAATCGAACTGCCTTTCAAACTCTAGCCATTTACCTAAATGAAGAATCAATCGCACAAATCATCGGAGAGGAAGCGGCAGCGCAGATCGAGCCAGCCCCCTTTATAGAGGCCAGGTTGCAGAGGCGCCAGGATCTAGCGCAGCATCTCGTTTCAATAGCCGCAATATCTGCCTCGGCTGGCGCGGATCTCGCACAAATGCTATCCACAACAAAGGAAGCTTATGATGCCCGCTATCGCTCCGGATTCAGTTTTTCTGATCTTACTGCCAATAGCGTAGGCGTCACCATCGCGCAACTTGCAACCAACAACCCTGAAACAGCAAAAATCATGCAGGGCAGACTCGCAAATCTACAGAATGAGTCTGACTATATGCCTGAGGTAGGCAGCAATCGAGATGGCTTATCTGAAACTGACTTCAGCGCCTTGTACACCGATAGAAACAGCCCGCAATATCAGGAGCGGCTTGCTGAAATTCAGACTCTCATCGATAGCCGACCACTTTTTTCTGGATTGCTGCAATAGAACACTTCTGTAATTAGTTAACTCTCAAAGGCAATTATCCTGTTGAACCAGCTCACGCCTAAGCAAATAGAAGAACTGCACTCGCTGCTGCTCTCCCAGAAAACACAACTGGAACAGCAGCTACTTGATGCCGAGTCGGCGATCGGTGTTGTGACCTTGGATCAAAGCGCTGTAGGCCGTGTATCTCGCATGGATGCCATGCAGCAACAAAGCATGGCGGTATCGACTCGCGCGAAAGCAGAGGCTAGTCTGAGAAAAATCCTCAAAGCTCTAAAACGAATGGAGGTAGAGGATTTCGGTTACTGCGACCAGTGCGATGAGCCAATCCAGTTCAAGCGACTAAAAGTTCAGCCCCACGCTAGTCATTGCCTGAAGTGCCAAGATCAACTAGATCAGGCCTGAACGAGGCGTTATCATTGCCCGTAGCTTCCAAATTCCAGAATGCTGGTGTATAACACCGCCAACATTTTCTCCCTTGAACTAAGCTGAGCCGCCATCATGACGAAAAAAGGCTTTAACACTACAAATCTGCATTCCGACCGCAGAGACCAACCGGAACACGGCGTATTGCACAAGGCCATCCATCCGTCGGTCGCCTATGGCTATGAAGATGCCAGAGAATTGGCTGAAGTTTTTCAAGGGAAGCGGGCGGGCTATAACTATGGCCGGCAGCTAAACCCAACCGTTACTGCTCTGCAGAATAGAATTACGGCAATGGAAGGTGGTATCGCAACCGCTGTCTTTGCGACTGGCATGGCGGCTATCGCATCTACAATGTTATCGCTGCTCAGGCAGGGAGATCATATCGTCTCCAGCGCATTCCTATTCGGCAATACCAACAGCCTGTTTGGTACATTCCAAAATCTAGGCATCGAGGTAACGTTTGTCGACGCAACTGACGTGAACGAAGTTAAAGCTGCGATTAAAGAAAATACCCGACTGGTGTTTGCCGAAACTATTGCTAATCCAGTCACACAGATTGCAGACCTAGCCGGAATTGGCTCGCTCTGCAAAAGCCAGAACCTAATTTTCTGTGTCGACAACACGATGACCTCACCGCACTTGTTCCAGCCAAAATCAGTTGGTGCAAGTTTCAGCGTTAATTCCCTGACAAAATTCATAGGTGGCCATGGCAACGCGCTGGGCGGCGCTATCACCGATACTGGTCTCTACGACTGGACCCGCTTTGCGAACATCTATGACAATTACAAAAGCCAAGACACACAGTTGTGGGGCATCACACAGGTTAAAAAGAAGGGTCTGCGTGACATCGGCGCCTCTCTCGGACCGGAAGCCGCCCATCATCTGGCGGTAGGTTCTGAGACCCTGAGCCTGCGCATGGATAAAGCCTGCAGCAACGCTCAGGCGGTTGCCGATTTCTGCGCGAAACACCCTAAGGTGAAGCAAGTCTACTACCCTGGACTACCCACACATCCGCAGCATGCCCGAGCAAAAGAACTGTTTGATGGCTTCGGCTCTATTATGAGCATCGACCTCGTCGATGGTGTCGACTGCTTCGATGTCTTGAATGCGATGGACAATATAGTCTCATCCAGCAACCTAGGGGATACCCGCTCTCTAGCTATCCCTGTTGCTCATACTATCTATTATGAGATGGGAGCCGAGCGCCGCGCCTCTATGGGTATAGCTGACTCGATGATTCGCTTTTCAATCGGTATAGAGGAAATAGAGGATCTGTTGGCAGATTTCGAGAAAGCCCTCGCCTAACTAGCAAGTAATGGAAGATTCATGATTAGTCTTATTAATGCAGACGAAATAGAAGAAGGCACTTCAAAGGGAATTGAGCTTAACAATCTCTATATGTTTGCTGTTAAGAAAGATGCTGAAGTATTTTTGTACTGGAATCGTTGCCCCCACCTAGGCACTCCCCTTGAGTGGGAAGAAGACCGTTTCCTAGACCCCGATGGCGCACTGATCATCTGCTCCACCCACGGAGCACTTTTTGAAATAGAGGGTGGCCGCTGCCTTGCAGGACCCTGCAAGGGCAAACACTTACAGGCTATACCGTTTATCTTAGACAACGGTATGATCATGGTCGAGGACTCGGCACTACGCGTTTCGACCCCTCTGCAATAGAACCTCGCTACTGTCTTTTGGTTTTACATACAGTCCTAATCTAAAAGCACCTGCACTTTTTCCCGCAGTGTGACTTGCGATTCTTGCAGATCGAAGTGCACTCTATAGGCGAGCACCTCAACACCCTTCGATGCTACCTCTCTAAGCAAGCGACCATACTCCGGATCTATATTGTCTGCCGGCTTGATACGCTGTATACCACTGTGCTGCACGCAGAACAGCAACACTGCTCGATGACCTAAGGTATGCATATGTAACAGCTCCTGCAGATGCTTCTGCCCTCGAGTCGTTACAGCATCTGGAAAGCTCCCCAGCCCCTCCCCTAGACCGAGGCTTACATTCTTAACTTCGACATAGCATAGCGCATCCGGGTCATTCATCTTGCCACCTAGAAGCAAATCAATGCGACTCTTCTGCTCTCCATAGGCCACTTCTGTCCTTATAGAATCGTATCCCTTTAGCTCATCAATTCGATCCAGCTCAACAGCTTCATGAACTAGCTTGTTCGCCAATCCAGTATTGATACCAACAATATGCTCGTTATCAACCTCTACAAGCTCCCAAGTACAGGCATACTTCCTGTTTGGATTTTCTGAGTCGGAATACCAGATTCTACTACCGGGCTGCTGGCAATTTTTCATAGAACCTGTGTTAGGGCAATGAATCGTTATCGACTCACCTCCCTCGGCTGTAATGTCAGCTAAAAACCTCTTGTAGCGTTTAATCAATGTGCCTGACTGTAACTTCTTTTGCAGCTGCATTAGAGAGAGCTCCGTGATTCAATCAGTGCTTTAGGTTGAACTACTAAATAAAGGTTTAGAGTAAAGCCTTCTGAAGTCGCTCCACACCTAACTCCAAACTGTCCATGTCTGTCGTAAAGGCAAAACGCACGTGACTCTTACTTTCAAAATCACCAAAATCTGTACCCGGAGTCAGTGCGACCCCATGATCTTCTAACATGTCACGGCAAAACTTTTCACAGTCATCGGAAAACTTTGAAATATTGGCATAGATATAAAATGCTCCCTGAATATTGTCCGAGAGTGAAAAACCCATACTCTTAAGCGCTCTCGCCAAGTAGTCTCTTCTGAGACGAAATGCCTCCCTGCGCTCCTCGAAGATAAGTTTGGCTGCGGGGGTAAACGCCGCCAATGCCGCGTATTGCGAAATAGAAGAGGCCGATATATACATATTCTGAGCGAGTATTGTTGCCATTTCGACATGCTCTTCGGGCACAACAATCCAGCCCAAGCGCCAACCCGTCATGCCAAAATATTTAGAGAAACTATTGACCACAAAAGCCGACTGATCCAGCTCCAAAACGCTAGGCAGATCATCAACGTAGTGCAGGCCATGATAGATCTCATCAACCAACAGGTGTTTCCGTTTCGATGCGGCCCAATCACAAGCCGCCTTCAACTTCGATCGTTCCAATATTGTGCCGGTAGGATTGTTGGGAGATGCCAGCCAGAGACCACTGGTATTGGCCGTGCAATATTGATCCAACTGATCTACCGTAGGCTGAAAATTCTGCTCGATCCCCACCGGAATTAGCTGCGGCTGCGCTGACATCATATGGATAAAGTTACGCACGCAGGGGTAGGCAGGATCACTGAGCAGGACACCATCGCCAGAACGCACCAATAGGTTCGCTAAAAGACTGAGACCGCCACTTGCACCCGGCGTGATCAATATGCGGTTCGCGCCAACCTCAACGTCGTAGTTTTCTCGATAGTACGCAGACAGGCATTCTCTTAACTCACCCAGCCCCGATGCGGCCGTGTATTTAGTCAGCCCGTCATCAAGAGCTCTCTTTCCTGCATCTATAATTGGCTGCGCTGATGAAAAATCGGGTTCACCAACTTCCATATGCACGATTCGACGACCCTGCGATTCTAGCTGCTGCGCTCTGGCCATAACCGTCATCACACGAAAAGGATTCACCTTTGCTAGTGGATCTTGGTCCGCCATTCGATAATTGGACATAGTAGGGTTCCTGCAGGGGCATAGAGCTATAGGAGCGGGCCATTATAGTAGATCGAATTTGCAGACAGCTAGGTATATATAGTCTTAAGAGCGGTTAGAGGTCCTATCGAACTAACTGCTGATTTTTATAGCATCCCCCCTAAGAATCTGGTAGCTTACCGAGCTTTCTGAAAATTGCACATTTCCAACGCGAACAACACGCATTGAAAGCATGCAAAATTCCATCATCAAACTCTATCTATACCTGCTCCACAGAGTTTGTTTTATAAATGAAAAATCCTCATTTATGCGTCAGCTTGCCTAAAGGCTTGCACTATAATTCGCTAAATAGGGATACACAGAGGCATTAGCGATCATGGCTAACTCTCAGGGCTTAGAATCACAACCGGTTCTAAAGAACTTCGTTCCGTACAAGCCGAAGAAAAACGAAGTGTACATGAACGAAAAACAGCGCGAGCACTTCAAGGCGATCCTGCTAGACTGGCGTGAGCAATTGATGCAGGAAGTCGATCGCACGGTGCATCATATGCAAGACGATGCCGCGAACTACCCAGATCCTGCTGACCGCGCAACCCAGGAAGAAGAATTTAGCCTCGAGTTACGCACACGTGACCGCGAGCGCAAGCTAATTAAGAAAATCGATAGCACCATCGAACTCATCGCTCAGGATGATTACGGCTATTGTGAGTCCTGCGGAATCGAGATCGGCATCCGTCGGCTAGAAGCACGGCCCACTGCAAACAAGTGCATCGATTGTAAAACTCTAGACGAGATCAAGGAAAAGCAACTCGGTAGCTAAACTGCTGCTTTGTAGCCCCGTGCGCTGCCCTAGAAACAGCGCATTGGGTGATCTCGCCATCGAACCACCTCAAAACCCAGCATTCCTAATTGAGAGAGAAATACGGACCCAATCCGTACTAAACTACTCAATATGCAAAAATCAGCATCTTCTCAAATAGATACAAGCACCATATCAAGCTACGTTGGTCGCTTTGCACCCTCACCTACAGGTCCGTTGCACTTCGGCTCACTGCTTGCCGCATTGGCGAGCTTCCTAGATGCCCGCGCAAATCAAGGTAGATGGTTAATGCGCGTAGAAGACTTAGACCCACCTAGGGAGCCCGCTGGCAGCGCCGAGCTTATCCTGCAACAGCTGCAAGATCTTGGCATGGATTGGGACGGTGAAGTCCTCTATCAAAGCTCCCGTTTAAATGCCTATGAAGAGGTTCTAAACACGCTTAAAGACAAGCGCCTCTGCTATCCCTGCGATTGTACTCGACCAAAGATTAAAGAAATGGGTCTGGTCTACAACGGCTCCTGTCGTGAACGCGACACGCCGCCAGAGAAGCCCTTTGCACTGCGCCTGAAAACTGAAGCACTAGAAATAGGCTTCAACGATGCGATTCAGGGAAACTTCGCTCAGCAACTCGAAGCCGAGGTGGGCGATTTCGTGATTCGTCGCAAGGACGAGCTATTTGCCTACCAGCTAGCTGTCGTAGTTGACGATGAATTTCAGAAAATCACTCATGTCGTTAGGGGCTGGGATCTACTCGATTCAACACCGCGACAAATCTATTTACAAAGAGTGCTCAACTACCGCGAGATGAGCTACGCTCACATCCCGATCATTGTGGATGAGCAAGGCCAGAAACTCAGTAAGCAGGCATTTGCTCCATCGATTGAAACTGATAGAGCATCAGACGCAATATACAAGGCGCTAACCTTTCTCGGACAAGCACCACCAGCGGAAATAGAAAAAGAGCGCCCGGATACACAACTGCAGTGGGCTATAGCGAGCTGGGACATTCAAGCCGTAGCAAAAGTCGGCAGCCTGCCTCTAAAATAGCCAGACTTTTCCATGCGGCTGATAGCGTAGCCATAGACTTGGCTAGACGCTCCTTATAATATCCAGCAAGCGTTATTACTCCGAAGGAACCCTTGTGTACATACCCCGATCAATCTTGGTCCTCCTGCTTATCATCTATCTGATTTTTTTGCTTAGCGTGGACTGGATCAACCAAAGCGCCGGCGCCTGGTATCGCCCTTTTTTCGTGGGCTTCATAGTCATTCTCGTCGCGAGCTGGGCTCATCGAGAACAGGATTCCGATGAATTTTGAATTAACCACAATCATCGCTCTCGGTAGCGGCTATCTCGCGCTCCTTTTTGGCATCGCTTTCGTGACAGAGCGGGGCTGGATTCCTGAAAAAATCGTTCGCCATCCGATCGTCTATGTTCTCTCTCTCGGAGTATTCGCCAGCGTCTGGGCCTACTATACCTCCATCGGCAACGCCCTACGGGATGGCTATGGCTATCTCGCTAGCTCAATCGGCATCTCCCTGGCATTCCTTCTTTCACCCCTATTGCTGCGACCCTTGTTGGAGCTGACTCGCACCTATCAGCTGAGCTCATTAGCTGATCTCTTGGCTTTTCGCTACCGCTCTCCTTGGGCGGGCACCGTTACCACCTTAGTCATACTGATCGCCGTTACGCCGCTTATCGCGCTGCAAATCAGAGCTGTATCAGACACGGCGTATTTACTATCTCCAGATGCAGAGCAAGGCTCGCTTGCGATCGGCTTCTGTCTGGTAATCACTTTATTTTCGATCCTGTTTGGCACCTCTAGGAGGGCCGGGCGAACACATTACGACGGTCTAGTCATGGCGATTGCCTTCGAATCCCTCGTGAAACTAATAGCGTTCTTAGCTGTAGGGGCCTTCGCAATATACGGAGGCTTCGGGAGCTTCGGCGGACTCGATAGCTGGTTACAAGAACAACCCGAGCTGGTGGCTAGCCTAAAGAACACTGATTACTTTTCCTCTTTCCATGTCATGACGCTACTATTTTTTACAGCGGCAGTCGCGATGCCACACATGTTCTATGTGACTTTTAATGGCAACAATGGACAGCGCGCTCTATCTTTTGCTAGCTGGGGATTGCCTCTGTATTTCTTACTACTCAGCCTTCCTGTTCTCCCGATTCTCTGGGCTGGCTTGCAGTCAGGCAGCACCGTGCAGGTGGAATATTTTCCTGTTGTTATTGGCGCCGCCTATCAGTCGCCCATGATCAGCTTACTCGCCTATCTCGGGGGATTGTCTGCAGCTAGCGGCCTAATCATCGTTATCACCCTAGCGCTCTCTAACATGTGCCTTAATCATTTGATACTTCCTATCTACCAACCAAAGGCAAACGAGGATATTTATCGCTGGCTACTCTGGAAGCGCCGCACTCTTATAACCGCTATTATATGGCTTGGCTTTCTCTTCCATTACTTGCCTGATCAACAGATAAGCATTCAGGTAATCGGTATTGTTGCATTCACCGCCTGCCTGCAATTTATACCGGGCATCGTAGCCATTCTTTACTGGCCAGCGGCAAACAAAAAAGGATTTCTGTGGGGGCTAGGCAGCGGCGTACTCATCTGGTTTCTTTTCTTAATGCTGCCTCTATTGTCCGAGACTGACCCGCTCGCTCTAATTTCCGTCAACTGGCGCGAGATAACCGCCCTCTCACTGATCGTCAACTGTGCATTGTTTGTCGCGGTCTCTCTATTCAGCACCAGCACCGATGAAGAACGAAGTTCTGCCGATATCTGTACGCTCGATACAATTAAGCGACGCAAGCGCAGCGGTCTAGTTGCGAAATCACCGCGCGACTTCATTAAAAGCCTCAGCAAGCCACTGGGTGAAAGAACTGCTAATAGGGAAGTAAGTCAGGCATTAAAGGATCTAAATATAGGCGAGAATGATCGCCGACCCTACGCGATGCAACAACTACGCGGGAAGCTGGAAGCGAATCTATCGGGCTTACTCGGCCCATCTATTGCTCGAGAGATTATCGATGGCTATCTTCCCTATAGCATCGTCTCGGAGCACGGCAGTTCGGATCTGAATGTAATCGAGAACCGTATTGAAGCGTATCGCAGCAACCTATCTGGGATGGCGGCCGATCTCGACAATCTAAGGCGCTACCATCGTCAAATCCTACTCGACCTACCCTTGGGGGTCTGCTCGCTCAGCACCGACAACGAAGTCATAATGTGGAATAGAGCGATGGAACAGTTCACACAGCTGAACAGCGCCGACGTGGTTGGCTCACAACTTATCGATCTATCGGAACCTTGGCTAAGCCTATTCGCAAATTTTGTCGATGACGACGCCAGTCATTCTTATAAGTATGCGTTTGAACTTGATGATCAGAAGAAAACCGTCAACCTGCACAAGGCCGTTATAGAAAAAACCAGCGACCCAGACTCCCTACACGAAGGAGTCATCATTCTGCTGGAAGACATCACCGAAACAGAAATTTTGGAAGCAGGACTTACCCACAGTGAGAGACTCGCCTCTATTGGCAGGCTGGCTGCTGGCGTAGCTCATGAAATCGGAAACCCTATCACCGGCATCGCCTGCCTCGCACAAACCATTCGAGACGAATACGAAGATAAAGAACTGCTAAACCTAGCCGAACAAATTGTCGAACAAACAGATCGTACATCGACAATTTTGCAGTCATTGGTTAATTTCGCGCACGCCGGAACCAATAAGACTCAATACGAAAGCGAGATAGTAACTATTAGCGAATGCATGGACCAAGCTCAGACTCTCGTATCACTGGATAGAAAGAGCAAAGAGTTAAACCTGCGTATTGAATGTGACCCGAATGCAAAAGTACTTGGCGACTCACAGCGCCTCCTGCAGGTATTAATCAATCTAATCAACAACGCCCGTGATGCAAGTCAAGCAAATGGCGAAGTTCTCTTGCAGACAGTGATAAAAGGAGAGATAGTCGAAATCGCTGTTGTCGACGAAGGAATTGGCATTCCCGTTGCGATAAAAGACCGCGTATTCGACCCCTTCTTCACTACCAAAGAGGCGGGAGAAGGCACTGGATTGGGGCTTTCCCTTGTTTTCAGTATAGTTGAAGACTTAGGTGGTGATATTGATATAATCAGCCCCGCAAATGAAGACACTGGCGGCACGCGGGTATTACTGCGGTTTCCTTGCTACCATAGCGATTCCGCCACGCAGTAATGCAGACGGACTATTGACACAGCAGCAACTTACTAGACACCGCAACAACAGAATTAAGTAGTCACATGACAGCAATGAATCAAGTTTTAGTAGTAGAAGATGAGGTAGTTATTCGAACTGCCTTAAAGCGATTACTAGAACGCCACGAATACAAAGTCAGCGAAGCGGGAACCGTCAAAGAGTCTATAGACAATTTCGACATGGACGACTTCGACGTTATTATCAGCGACCTGCGTTTGCCTGGCGCTCCTGGAACGGATCTGATCAAGGCAACCACCACGCCGGTTCTGATCATGACCAGCTACTCCAGCATCCGCTCTGCTATCGATTCGATGAAGCTTGGTGCTGTCGACTACATCGCCAAACCATTTGAACACAACGAATTAATTGAGTCCGTTGCCAAGGTAATTCGCGAACACGCGAAAGCACCGCGCCAATCTGCTGATGCCTCTGAAGAATTTGAGCCTCCTGTTCATGGAATGATCGGTAGCTGCCCGCAGATGATGGAATTATTTCGGCGAATACGTAAGGTTGCTCTTACCAATTCTACTGTCTTAATCAATGGCGAATCGGGAACGGGAAAAGAACTTGTTGCTCGAGCAATTCACAATTTAAGCAATCGCCATGCACAGGAAATGATTTCTGTTAATTGTGCAGCGATTCCCGAAAACCTAATTGAGTCTGAACTATTCGGCCACGAGAAGGGGGCATTTACCGGCGCCACTGCAACCAGAACTGGCTTAGTCGAAGCGGCTAATGGCAGCACGCTATTCCTCGACGAAATCGGCGAGCTACCTCTTGAGGCTCAGGCCAGACTGCTAAGAGTTCTACAAGAAAATGAGATTCGCAAAGTCGGCTCTGTACAATCTAAGAAAGTAGATGTACGCCTAGTCGTCGCCACCCATCGCGATCTAAAGCAACTAGTAGTAGATGGCCACTTCCGTGAAGACCTCTATTACCGCATCAATGTAATGACACTCCTGATCCCGCCGCTCAGAGACCGTGGCGACGATATACTGGAATTGGGCGAAGCCATCCTGCAACGCACCTGTAAGCGCCTTAAGACTAAGATGCTCAGCCTCAGCGATGGTGCCAAGCGCGCTATATTCAATTATGGCTGGCCGGGAAATGTGCGTGAACTTGAAAATGCCATAGAACGTGCCGTTGTATTGGCCGAAGAATTGGAGATTTCAGAAGAACTTCTTGCTATTGACGAGGAAGAGAAGCCAATGTCCTCCCAGAGGTCAGGATTACAGAACTCCCAGAGCACTCCGGAACCTATCGAAGAGCTTTCTTTGGAAGACTACTTTCAGCGCTTCGTTCTTGAACATCAAGACATCATGAATGAGACACAGCTCGCGAAGAAATTAGGCATAAGCCGTAAGTGTCTTTGGGAGCGTCGCCAGCGTTTCGGCATCCCCCGCAAGAAGAAGCACTAAGCCCCGTATCGAGATCCAGCCACACCCCTGAACAGCCGCGAATTCACGGAGGCTGATTAGCAATTAATCCGAAATAATAGGGCTTTCGCCAGCAGTGCTTAGGCACTTATGCCACGATATTATTTGTTACCGCTACCCAACTACCCAACTAATCAGGGAATATCAGTAACAGAAGTGGGGATATAGGGTCTAAGCATTAATCCGACAAATGCTATCCCTCTGATAAATATAGACTTATCTAGCTTGGCACAGTAAGTGCAACCTTTAGAGCATAATAATAACAATAAACAATAATAATAAATCTTAATAAAAACAAAAATAGCATTACTGAGTTAAAAACTAAGGTTAGTGCACTAAATAATAAAAAGGTCGGGGTGTAGTCTGGATTTGACGATTGTCATCTAACTTCATAATTACCACCTTAATACTTATGCAGTACCGATGTGGGTACGCACTTAATAAAAATAATAAATAATTAGATAACAATAATAATAAGATCTAGCTTCCAATTGGGGGGTGGTTTTCACCCCCTAATAATATCCCACGAATCACCCAATTCCCCCTAGAATAATGAACCCCCTATTCAGTCTGCGCCGTGCCTGCAGTTTTCTCTCGTTCCGTGTATCATGCCCACTGATGTTTATTTTCTCCTATTCCGTTGAGGGGCTTATAAAGCCGACGCATACTACCCTCCTGTATCCTTCCACTTTACAGTTGTGCCAATGAAGAACATAAGCCGTGATTAACTCCTCTAACCACCCCAGACCAAACTTCGCTTCGCTCTCAAACGGCGCACCGGAGTCCGAGCAACAATGAATCAACCTAGCTCAGTTTCTGATCTTGCCGGTATCGAGAACGCAACCATTGTGGAGCGCGATCATCACCCGATCTCGCGCAAGCAAATATCACCGAATGCCGTAAGGGTTCTGTATAAGCTCGCTGAGGCTGGATACCATGGATTTCTGGTTGGCGGCGGCGTACGCGACCTATTACTTGGCAAAAGCCCCAAAGATTTCGACATAGCAACCGACGCGACGCCGGAACAACTTAAGTCCCTGTTTCGAAATGCACGAATCATCGGTCGCCGCTTCAAGATAATTCATCTGCGCTTTGGAAGAGAGATTATCGAGGTCACAACATTTCGTGCGCCTCATGATTCGGAAAATAAAATCGACGACAATGTTCCCAGACGGCGCATTCAAAACCAGGCATCTGCCCATTCAACCGCTGGAATGATTCTAAGGGACAATGTCTACGGCAACATCGATGAAGACGCTCTGCGGCGCGACTTCACCATCAACGCTCTTTACTACACGATTGACAAGTTCCGTATTCTCGACTTCAGCACTGGCCTAGATGATTTGAAATCTAAGCAGATCCGCATGATAGGCGATCCAGCTGAGCGCTATAAAGAAGATCCTGTAAGAATGCTGCGGGCAATTCGTTTTGCTGCAAAACTAGGCTTCACCATAGAAGAAAACACAGAAAAGCCAATTAATGAATTGGCCCATCTATTAGAATCTATTTCGACGGCACGTCTATTCGACGAAACCATAAAACTGATGACCGGCGGCGACGCTGTAAAGACCTTCGAATTACTAAGACTCTACCGTCCTGGCGCCTATCTCTTCGCACCCACCTTCCGCGCGCTGGACAAACTCTCCGGCCCACCTTGTAAGCTGGTAGAACTGGCACTAAGAAACACAGATGGACGCCTCGCAGAAGGCAAATCGGTAACTCCTGCCTTTCTATTCGCTGCCCTGCTCTGGCCAGTGCTGCAGCTACGCTTAGAGTCTCAGAAGTCGAGCGAAGGCAATCAACATCAGCTATTCCAACAAGCGGCACAGGAAGTGCTGATGGAGCAAATTCAATACACCGCCGTACCTAAGCGCTTCACTATAGCGGCGAAGGAAATTTGGGAGCTCCAATCTCGACTCATGCGTGATAATAAGCGCAGTGTCGAAGGCTCATTTAGTCATCCACGCTTCAGGGCTGCATACGATTTCCTGTTGTTACGCGAAGAGGCTGGGGAAGATCTAGGAGGCCGAGGCGAATGGTGGACGCAATTCCAGCTTGGTGACACAAGCTTGAATATAGAACAGGTCAGAAGGGATAACGAAGCACCGAAGAAGAAGCGTCGCAGACGCAGGCCGAAACCAAAGACTGAAAGCTAGGGAGCCAGCTATGACTCAAAGTGATTTCAGCAGGGTTGCCCCGCGCTATATTGCTGTCGAGGGCCCTATCGGTGTCGGCAAGACAACTCTCACAAAGCGCCTAGCTGACTCCTTCAACTACGAGTTATTGCTGGAGAAAAGCGAGGATAATCCATTTCTCGATCGCTTCTATCAAAACCCGAAACAACACGCGCTTTCCACTCAATTATTCTTCCTCTTCCAACGCGCACAACAGATACAAGATCTCCGACAGAACGACCTATTCGAGCCAGTGAGAGTTGCCGACTTCCTTATAGACAAAGACCAGCTATTCGCACAGCAGAACCTAGAACCGGATGAATTCCAACTCTACCTAAACGTCTATCGCCACCTCACCATCGACGCGCCCCAACCGGATCTGGTCATCTATCTGCAGGCACCTACCAATGTACTGTTGGATAGAATTCAGAAACGCGGAATCAACGCCGAACAACTAATCGAGCTTACTTATCTGGAAAACTTGAACGAAGCCTATGCGGAATTCTTTCACTATTATGATAAGTCGCCATTGCTGATAGTAAATAGCGAAGAGATCGATCTCGCTAGCAACGAAGATGACTACCAGCAGTTAGTTAAACAGATAATGTCGACAGGCGCAGGGACACACTACTTTAACCCCCGACCTTCGCTTATTTAGAGCCACTTTTTTAAGAGCTGGCATATACTCAACTATGGCATTAGCACTTGCTTCTAACGTCTGCTAACAACCCAAAGCGGACAATGGAGAACCCCGGTGAACAACCCCACAAACAGAACAAGCCTTTTCTTTGGTTTTCTTTGCCTGGCTTATCTCTTAGCAGCACCAGCAATGCCAATAGAAATATCCGCCTTACTGAAAATAGCCCCCATTCTTTTCTTGAGTTTTCTCGCCATTAACGCGGGGCTCAACTCCCTGAACGCTCATTTGTTATTCGCGCTTCTGTTCAGCATGGGCGGTGATGTACTTCTCGAAATAGGTCTATTCGTACCGGGGCTTTGCTCATTTTTGCTTGCTCAATTTCTCTACGGCACCCTGTTTCTGAGATATCACAGCAGCTGGTCAGCAAATTACCCAATAAGCCTTGGACTTGGATGTGTCAGCATAGTGATGGCAGCTATCATGTGGAATTATGCTGGCGAGATGCGGCTTCCTGTTATCGCCTATCTCTTCGTAATCACGTTTATGGGGCTAAGCGCCAACACTTCCACTATCAAAGGCGTAACCCTCGGTGCAGCCATCTTTATTCTGTCAGATTCCATCATTGCCATTAATCGATTTGTGATGGAGATTCCTGCTGCCGACTGGCTCATCATGACAAGCTATTATATTGCCCAGTTTTTATTAGCTAGCCGTGTAATACAAGAAATACGCACCCAAGCAGGCATCAAGAAATCGGACATACCCCAAATATGACTAGTGTAATTGTGCTCGGTGGGGGCGCCGCAGGCTTAATGTGCGCACTAACCGCCGCCAAGCGTGGCCGACAGGTGCTAGTGCTTGAAAAATCAAACAAGATTGGCAAGAAGATCCTGATGTCGGGCGGTGGGCGCTGTAATTTCACCAACTACAGTATAGAACCCGAAAATTTTCTATCTGCAAACCCACACTTCTGCAAATCTGCACTCAAGCGCTATACCCAGTGGGACTTTATTAAGCTAGTTGAACAACACGGGATCGACTATGAAGAGCGCAAGCAGCAGCAACTGTTCTGCAAAGATTCTGCGAAGCAAATTCTAGCAATGCTGCAGAGCGAATGTGAACTAGCGGGCGTGAGCATCTGGAGCCATTGTGAAATTAACAGTATCACCAGCATACAAACTGCAACCGACACCCAGCCAGAACGCTATCAGTTACAGCTTTCAACAGGCAAAAATGAGCCGAAGCAGAGCCACACTCTGCAATGCGAATCGCTTGTCGTTGCCACAGGTGCGCTGTCTATTCCAAGCCTTGGTGGCAGTGGCATGGGTTATGACATTGCTCGCCAGTTTTCACTGAAACTTACCGAGCGCCGTGCCGGACTGGTGCCGTTTATGTTTAGCGATAGTTTCAAGGCAGTCTGCGAACGTCTTAGTGGATTATCAGCAGAAGTTGAAGTCAGCTGTAATGGGCAACAGTTCAGCGAAAGCCTGTTATTTACTCATCGCGGCATCAGCGGACCAGCGATTCTGCAAATTTCGAGCTTCTGGAATCCCGGCGAATCAATCTCGATTAACCTACTACCCGACATAGCGGCTGATCAATGGCTCTGTGAAGCAAAGCTCACAAAGGGTAAGAGCCTGCTAAAAACAGTCTTACAACAAAAGCTGAGCAAGGCTTTAGTAGCTGAATTACAGAAGCTGTGGTGGCCTGCTCAGGCGGAGACAAGCCTAGCCGAATTCACTGACCAACAACTCAAATCGATTGGACGACAGCTCAATCAATGGATGCTCAAACCATCGGCCACCGAAGGCTATCGCACCGCAGAAGTCACTCTGGGCGGAGTGGACACCGATGGCATTAGCTCGAAAACGATGGAAGCCATTCAGCAACCTGGCTTATTTTTTATCGGCGAAGTACTCGATGTCAGTGGCCACCTTGGCGGCTTCAATTTCCAGTGGGCCTGGTCCTCAGGCAATGCTGCCGGACAGTATGTATGACACTTCAGGCATCCACACGCCGAGGACCTAGCGCCTTAGTCCCATTTTTAAATGGCCCCTCCCCTCCTAAAAATTCTGGAATCAACCAATGAACCCTACAATCGCAGATAACAAACCCACAAAAGTCGACATTACCGAAGGCGAAGAATACTACTTCTGCACCTGCGGGCGCTCTAACAAGCAACCCTTCTGTGACGGATCCCATGCTGGAACCGAATTCAAACCGAAGCCATTTACAGCCGAGAGCTCTGGCGATGCTTATCTATGTCAGTGTAAGCACTCAGCGAACTTACCTTTTTGTGATGGCACCCATAAGCAGTTTGATGCAAAGGCAGTGGGCAAAGAAGGCCCCGGCATTCAAACTGACCTAGACAAAATTCCTCTGGCGAGCGCTACTGAAGAGGAGCCTACAGTTGAGTTTATCCATCAGCTGGCGCGAGAAGGATTGTCTAAGATGGGACACCATGGCCCTATGACGTCCATGGGGGTTCCCCGTCACTTACTACCCCATTGGGATGACATTCAAGTCATGACAGCGCAGATGGCGACCAAGCCATTGCTCGAAGGTGTTGCTGTAGACACGGAACTGGTTATTGGCAAGCGAGCCATGAAGCCGCTGAAGCTGAAGATCCCTCTATTTGTCTCCGACATGAGTTTTGGGGCATTGTCCGAAGAGGCGAAACTGGCCCTGTCCAAAGGAGCCGAGCTTGCCGGCACTGGAATCTGTTCAGGCGAGGGTGGGATGTTGCCAGAAGAACAGGCTGCAAACTCACGCTATTTCTATGAATTGGCGAGCGCTCAATTTGGCTATGATGAAACCAAACTGAAAGACGTTCAGGCCTTTCATTTCAAAGGCGGGCAAGGCGCAAAAACGGGAACAGGGGGTCATCTCCCAGGAAACAAGAATATCGGCAAAATTTCAGAAGTACGGGGCATTCCCGAGGGCGAACCTGCAATATCACCACCGACGTTTACAAACTTACACACAGCTGCGGATTACAAAAAGTTTGCGGATCGCGTGCGCGAGGTGACTGGAGGAATCCCTATAGGTTTTAAACTTAGCGCCAATCATATCGAAGAAGATATCCAATTTGCATTAGATGCTAGCGCTGACTACATCATATTAGATGGGCGCGGAGGTGGCACCGGTGCCGCACCCGAAATGTTCCGCGATCACATAAGCGTCCCCACCATTCCTGCCCTAGCACGAGCACGTCGCTACTTAGATGATCAAGGGGTTAGCGACGATGTAACACTTATCGTTACCGGGGGACTGCGCACACCTATGGATTTTGTTAAGGCAATGGCTTTGGGAGCTGATGGAGTCGCGATTTCAAATAGCGCCATGCAAGCTATAGGCTGTGTAGCCGCACGCATGTGCAACACAAATAATTGTCCCGCAGGCATAGCAACACAGAAAGCTGATCTGCGACAACGCCTCGACGTGGGAAAATCAGCTGCACAACTTCAAAACTTTTTTGAAGCATCTGTTGAACTTATGCAGGTGATGGCGAGGGCATGCGGTCACGAATCTTTGAATTTATTCAATAAAAAAGATCTAGCCACTTGGCATCGAGATATCGCATTGTTGTCCGGTGTGAAATTCTCAGGATTCATGGATCCCTGACACGGCATCGCTCTTGTGAGTGATGAAATAAACCTCACTTCCCTACCATTTTCTTAGGTTACCGGGGCCTGCATATTTTGACGATAGGTTTTTGACCACGAGAACCATCCAAAGAAGATGATGACTATGTACACAGCAAATAGCATCGAGGTGAAATACAACTCACGGTCGATGTAGAGATAGATTGAAATAGAATCTATCACCAACCAATAGATCCAATTTTCCAACACCTTCCGCGCCACCATGAAGGTAGTGACGACGCTAGCCCAGGTCGTAAATGAATCCAAATACGGCAGCTGAGCATCAGTTCCAGCGCTCAGAAGATATCCAGAAACAAGAGTAAGCAGCGCAATAAGAGCTAAGGCTATTACATGCTGCCCCGTGCTCCACACAGAGATCTGCAGGCTCGTCGAACCGTCATTAGCACGTCGCCACTGATACCAGCCGAAGCCAGCCATGGCAAGATAGTACACCTGCAGGCCCGACTCCATGTAGAGCCTAACATCCCAAAAAATGTACAAGAAAATAATGGTAGAAACACTGGCCGCATACCAGCAAAGAATATTTTCCCTAACCGCTAGAACTAGATAGGCAATCGCGAACACTACTGCCGTTAACTCCAACAACGAGTTACGCAGGAATTGCTCAGCAACAGTGTTGAAAAAATCAATCACTAGCCAGACCCCGAAGGTCGTCTCTTAACAACTTGATAACAAAAATGCTCTTCCCGTACTTCTCCCAACTTAGCTTTACTTCGACCTTCAAAATATCCATTACTTGATCATAATCACCATACAACTGTGTCGAGAGATCATTGCGCACTATCGCTACCTCTGGATAGAGTTGCACCCTCTCAATAAACTCCTTAATTGCAGGAATATATTCATCTGCCAAAGGATAGAGACTTATATCAACTGAAGCTTTCATAACTGTACCTCATAACTGATTCCGATCACTCGGGGTTCACCGAATTGAAGATAGGGTTCCGGTGCATAGCCCTTTCTTGGATCATTACCGAATTCTCCAAAGAAGAATCCTCTGACAGCATAATCTTTATTAGTAAGATTGCGACCCCAAAAACTAAGACTCCAGCGATCGCCAGCATAGCTGAGATTCATATTCAGCAACTCATAGGGATCACTTTGTATGTTATGACTGTCGGAAAAATAGAAATCGTCCTTGGCATCGAGAGAAACGGAAAGAGACCAAGCGCCCAAATTGTAGTCGGCAGCAAGATGCCCCATATACCCAGGCGCATGAGCTTGATCACGCCCCGATAGATCCTGATTTTCAGAATTTAAAAAAGAATCGAAGGTCGCATCCAGCAAGCCTATGCTGGCTGTTAGACCCAGCCGCTCTGAAGGATACCAAACCGCTTCAAACTCCATACCATTGTTCGTCCCTTCAGCCGCGTTACCTATGAAATCAATAAACTCTGTACTTCCATCGGCACGAATTCTTCCGGTGGAGCTCTTTACTTGCTGCTCGTGCCTGTCATCGTGAAACAAAGCTGCCTTCAGATGCAATCTGTTCTCTAACAGATTGGATTTCACACCTAATTCATATTCAAGCAAAAATTCTTCACCGAATTCCCGCAAACCTGCATCCAATGTACCGTCGGTGTTAAAGCCACCGGCCTTATAACCCCGTGCAACGCTAGCATAGGCCATAGTATTCGAATTAAGCAGATACTTGAGTGCGATTCGACCACCCCAGAGAGTTTCCGCTGGAGAGAAACTCAGCAACTCCGAATCTGTGTAGCTTGTGTCGCGCCTCTCGACTCTTAGGCCTGTTTCTAGGGTCAGTTTTTCACTGAGCGCTGAATCCAGCTGAAAGAAGACTGCAGCGGTATCGAAGTCGTAATTGCTGCGGAAGCTTGATGTCAAAAAGGTGTAGTCTCTCCTCAATGACTCAGCACTGTTCAGCGTGTAAACACCGAACAGCCAGTCGGTTGAGTCGGAGAACAGCCGACTACTCTCATTCGATAGAAACCTTAGTTCAAAACTCCGGGTTTCTCGATCGCGAATATAGCTATCGCTCGACATATAACCATCCGGATGTATTCCCGCAAAAGTCCAGTCCTCGTCGTAACCATACTCCATATCAGAATCAGCTAGACCCACAATGAGTTCTAGATCAAAATCATTCAGCTGCCAACTACTGTCTATTGCTAGCGCGAGGGATTCTTGTCGGTCCTGCCCTGGCTCGTCAGAAAGTGTGGTACGTGAATTATCCAGAGTAAAGGCATCGTAACCGTTGTCCACATCTACATGGGATAGAGTAAGGTCGAGCGTCCAGCTTTCCGACATTTCTGCCCGCAGCTTTCCTCGAATAGATATCTCGTCTTGGGCATTATTTTCTTTGGTACCCAGATACCCGTTCTCATAGTATCCATCGGATCGATGACTCCCCACAGCCAATCGCCCGCTAACGGCTTCGGTCAGCGGCCCGGTAATCATTGCTGACATTGTTTCTGTATTGTAATCCGCAGCACCGAGTTTAAGATTCGCTGCAAATTGATCTTCTGGATCATGAGTCTTAACGTTAATCAGGCCAGCAAGTGCATTCGCACCGTACCTCGTTCCCTGCGGCCCCCGTAGCACTTCAACCTGTTCGACGTCCATCATCGTGGCAATGGTTGCCGCCCCGCTAAAGTCTACATTGTCCACCAGAAAGCCAACCGAGGGATTAATAGGCGCGACAAATTGACTACGTTCACCAATACCACGAATCTGAAAGAAGCGTGCGCGGCTCGAACCAGAAGCATAGTTAACATTCGGAATAGCATTCGCCAGCTCTTCGAAATGTTGAGCCGCTCTAGATTTAATTGCCGCTTCCGTCATCACAGAGATACTGCCAACAGTATCGAGCTCGCTTCTAGCTCTAAAATCTGCGCTAACGACAATTTCTTCGATAGTATTTTCTGCAGCGCCAGCTGGGCCCGACGTGAGGCTCAAAAAAGCAGGTAACAGGAAGGAAAAATAGGATATGTAACGAGTAATAGACATGAGTCTCTCCAAAAATTAATTTAAGAGACCCGGTATTATTTGGACGTGTGATGAGATGTGGTGTGCATCCTTTTCCTACGCCGGTATTAACCGGATCAGGTTCTAGGGTTGACTGGCGCACCAGAATCTCAGATCAATTGACCACCCCTAAGGAACTGTGAGGAGTATAACATCAGCTGAGCCAATAGTTAGGAAGATATTTTCACAGAAGGCTGATCGCAAAATTCATGCAGCTAGCACATACTTTTATAAACAGCTATATTTCTACAGCCTTTTAACAACCAGCTATCTAGAAATCACCTTCATAGCTTACTAAGCACGACATAAGATCTAATCGAATGAGCACTGAAATACTAGTTACCACGGGTCCTGAATCTTCTGGGAAAACCACTCTCGCACACCAGCTTTCTAATTATTGGAAACAACCTCTTGTGCCGGAAGCATCCAGAGACTACTTAGAAGGAAGAGAGTCTTACCAGCAACAGGACCTATTGGAGATAGCCAAGCAACAACACAGACAGGAACAGCTAGCCCTCTCTCATTATCCCCAGAGAATAATTTGCGACACAGATCTATTGGTGATTATGATCTGGAGCGAAGTTAAGTACGGGTGTTGTGACTCTTGGATAGTTAACACTTTTGAAAATAGCATCAAGCAGAGAACCTCTACTCGATATTACTTTTTGTGTGATTTCAATATCCCCTGGGAAGCCGATCAACTTCGCGAGAACCCACATAACCGCAATGAGTTATTCGATTTGTATCTTCAAAAACTTAAGGAATATGAACTTGACCATAGCGTAGTGAAAGGAGAGCCAAAGGAACGCTTACAGCAAGCCCTGAATTATTCGAATTCGCAATAACTCTTTTACCAAGAACTATATTCCATTTTGGCTTGAATACTCTCATTTCTAGCCTTACTATCCCCTTCCCGACTGATTCAATAGGTTTTAGCTAGCAGAAGCAGCCATGAGCACTCAAACACACAACAAAAATGTCACCCTCACCACACTATTCAACATCAAGAAGCGTGGTGAAAAATTTGCCTGTCTCACTGCCTATGATGCCTGCTTCGCCTCAATCCTTGGCGATGCCGGAGTTGAATTAATTCTTGTCGGTGACTCCTTAGGTATGGTGTTGCAAGGACATGACAGCACGCTCCCGGTAACGATGGATGACATGATCTACCATATGCAGTGCGTTAAGCGCGGCAACAAGGGCGCGCTGCTAGTGGCCGACCTACCCTTCATGAGCTATTCCTCAGAGACGCAAACCCTAGAGAATGCTGCCGCGCTGATGCGTGCCGGTGCACACATGGTAAAGCTCGAAGGCGGCGCATGGATCGAGAATACAACCAAATTGCTTGCTGAACGCGGCATCCCCGTCTGCGCACATATGGGGCTAACGCCGCAATCTGTTAATCGAATCGGCGGCTTTCATGTACAGGGACGCGACACCGAACAAGCTGATGCCATAATGGCAGAGGCGAAACTTCTGGAAGACGCTGGCGCCAGCACTCTGCTGCTTGAGTGTGTACCGCGCAGCCTAGGCAAGGCTGTTACCGATTCCTTGGATATTCCAGTGATAGGCATTGGCGCCGGCCCCGACACTACTGCACAAATCATGGTTCTACATGACGTACTGGGTGTCTCGCCGATATCGCCGAAGTTTGTGAAAAATTTCTTGCTTGATTCAAAGAATGGGATACCCGGCGCCATAGAAGACTATGTCCAGGCGGTTAAGTCTCAGTCATTTCCAGCAGACGAGCATTGCTTCAACTAGCTCACCGCGATGCAAACTCAAAAAAAAATCAAGGACCTACGGCAAATCCTGCGAACTGCGCGATCACAGGGTAAGTCTATTGCTCTGGTTCCTACCATGGGCAATCTCCACGAAGGCCATCTGCAACTAATACGCCAAGCAAGAGATCGCTACGACTTCATCGTCTGCAGTATTTTTGTCAATCCGCTGCAGTTCGGAGAGAATGAAGATCTAGATGCCTACCCAAGAACTCTCGAAGCTGACCGAGAAAGCCTGCGCTCTGAAAATTGCGATTGTTTATTCCTACCCACCATCAAAGAAATTTATGGCAATGGTCTAGAACAGCAGACATCGATACAAGTGCCAGGTCTAACTGAAAAATTTTGCGGCAATAGCAGGCCGGGGCATTTCGAAGGCGTAGCCACTGTCGTAACAAAGCTATTCAATATCGTTCAACCTGACGCTGCGTTCTTTGGACTAAAAGATTATCAGCAATTCCTAGTCATTCGAAAACTCACAAAAGACCTTGCACTCGATATCGCGATTCACGGCATAGAGACCCATCGTGAGAAGAGCGGCCTAGCTATGAGCTCTCGCAACAATTATCTGAGCCAAGAGCAGAGAGAGCAGGCTGCAGGCTTGTATCGATGCCTGCAGAGTTGTGCCAAGAAGATTGAACAAGGCAACATAGAATTCCAACAGCTCGAGCAAGCCGCCAAGAAAGAACTGCAGAAAGCCTCCCTTGAGCCTGACTACCTGCAAATTTGCGATGCTGACACACTACAAGCTGCCTCCACCGAGACTCGACATATCGCGATCCTTGGCGCCGTCTTCATCGGCAAGAGCCGACTGATCGACAACATCCGTTTTCAACTCAGTTAGATTCCAGCAAGCAAGCTTTCTATTCAGCTAGCGCCGCGCCGATAAAGGGCTGCAGCGCCTGCCGGTTGCCCGTAAAGTTGCTTTGAGGCATACTAATTGACCACTATTTTTACAGGCCCTAGCGCCATATCCAGCAGCCTCAACCGCATTAGCACAGCTAGTCACTAGCAGATAAGGAACTACCCCATGTCAGAAGACAAGATCTATCCCGTTTCAGACAGCGCCACTGACAACACTTATCTCAATAAAGATAGCTTCCAGAAGATGTATCAGCACTCTATAGAAGCGCCAGAAGACTTCTGGGCCGAACAGGCTGGAAACTTATTGCACTGGCACGAGCCCTGGAAGAAAGTCAGCAGCGGTGGGTTTGCTAAGGCCGACTCGAAATGGTTTGAAGGCGCCAAACTGAATGTTGCCTACAATTGTATCGATCGCCACCTCGAACGGCATGCCGAACAAACTGCGATCATCTGGGAAGGTGACGACCCTGAAGTAGACAAGAAGATAAGCTACCGCCAATTACACCAGGAGGTTTGCAAACTTTCTAACGCTCTTAAAAGCAGAGGTGTCAGCAAGGGCGACCGGGTCTGTATCTATATGCCAATGGTTCCCGAGGCAGCGTATGCGATGCTCGCCTGCGCACGCATCGGCGCCGTTCACTCTGTCGTTTTTGGCGGCTTCTCTCCAGAATCAATAAAAGATCGGATCTTGGACTCTGACTGCCAGACGGTTATTACCGCCGACGAGGGTGTCCGTGGCGGACGCACGATTCCCCTAAAGGCAAACGTCGATGAGGCTCTCGAGCACTGCCCGAATGTACATTCAGTGTTCGTGGTACGCCGCACCAATGTGGTAGTCCCCTGGCATGAAGAGCGTGATGTTTGCTATCACAAGGCTACCGAAGCCGCAGACAGCGAATGTGAACCGGAACTCATGGACGCAGAAGACCCCCTGTTTATCCTATACACCTCTGGTTCGACTGGAAAACCGAAGGGCGTTCTGCACACGACCGCTGGCTATCTGCTAGGCGCAAGCATTACTCACAAATACGTCTTCGATTACCACGAGGGCGATGTCTACTGGTGCACTGCCGATGTAGGTTGGGTCACAGGACACTCTTACATCGTCTATGGCCCACTAGCAAATGGCGCCATAACATTAATGTTCGAAGGCGTACCGACCTATCCAGATGCATCACGCTTTTGGCAGGTCATCGACAAACACCAGGTAAATATTTTCTACACCGCACCTACCGCTATCCGCGCACTGATGTCCGCTGGCGATGAACCAGTTAACAAGACATCTCGATCCTCGTTACGGTTGTTAGGCTCTGTAGGCGAACCAATAAACCCAGAAGCCTGGGAGTGGTACTACCATGTGGTTGGTGATGCGCGCTGCCCTATCGTTGATACCTGGTGGCAAACCGAAACCGGCGCAATAATGATCACACCTTTACCTGGGGTAACCGACCTAAAACCTGGCTCTGCTGCAACACCATTTTTCGGAGTCAAGGCCGCGCTACTCGATGCTGACGGCAATGAGATAGAAGGCGCTGCCACAGGCAACCTCGTTCTCTGTAACAGCTGGCCCAGTCAGATTCGAAGTGTATACGGCGATCATCAGCGTTGCATCGACACCTATTTTACAACCTATCCCGGCTATTACTTCACTGGCGATAGCGCACGCCGCGATGACGATGGCTATTACTGGGTGACGGGGCGTGTCGACGATGTCATCAATGTATCGGGACACCGACTCGGTACCGCCGAGATTGAAAGTGCCCTAGTGCTGCACCCAGCCGTCGCGGAAGCGGCGGTCGTCGGCTATCCACACGACATTAAGGGTCAGGGTATCTATGCCTATGTCAGCCTAATGACTGGCACTGAGCCCAGCGAAGAGCTACGCGCAGAACTGCTGAAATTTGTTGCCAAGGAAATCGGCGCATTTGCCAGACCAGAGGTCGTTCAATTCGCTGCTGGGCTCCCTAAGACTCGATCTGGAAAGATCATGCGCCGCATCCTGCGTAAGATTGCCTCTAACGAACTAGAGAACCTAGGCGATACTTCAACGCTTGCCGACCCCGCAGTCGTCGAGCAGCTTATAGAGAATAGAGTTAACCGTTAGCGGCAGATACTCTGCTTCAACAGCAGAAAGAAAAACCAGATAAAGAGAATACCAATGGCAGAAAAACAATTAGCTCAGACAGACATCATGCTCACTCAGATTGGTCTCGGCTGCATGGGCCTCTCCGAATTTTATGGCCCGCCAGCGGAAGAGTCAGCTGCCATTAATCTTCTACATGAAGCGATCGATCTGGGCGTGAACCACTTCGACACCGCCGAGGCCTATGGAGTTGGTCGCAATGAAACCCTGCTAGGAAAGGCCTTCAACGACAGGCGCGACAAGGTTCGCATTGCCACCAAATTTGGCTTCCGACGCGATCCTGATACAGGCGCCCCACTAGGCTTAGATGGCTCTAAGGAAAACTGCAGAAAGGCAGCTGAGGGATCTCTGCGTCGACTGCAAACAGATCACATCGATCTTTACTATCTGCATAGAGTCGACCCCAACACACCCATCGAAGAAACTGTCACCGAGATGGCAAAGCTAGTCACCGAGGGAAAAATTGGCGCAATAGGCCTATCGGAAGTTTCTGGTGCCACACTGCGCCGAGCTCAAGCTATACATCCGATAACCGCAGTGCAATCCGAATACTCTATCTTCAGCCGCGAGATTGAGCAGGACGTATTACCCGTCTGTCGTGAAACAGGCACGAGCCTCGTAGCTTATTCTCCATTAGGTCGCGGCATGCTAACCGGCAGCTTTAAGCGGGATAGCGCTATCTCTGAGACTGATTTCCGAGGCTCCATGCAGCCTCGCTTTAGTGGAGATGCCTACGCTGCAAACCTCGCACTCGTCGACGAGATACTGGATCTTGGCAAATCACTAGGCGTCAGCTCTGCTGAAATTGCCTTAGCGTGGGTAATCGCAAAGCAAGAGAATGTCTTTCCAATTGCCGGCACCACAAAACTTGCCAACCTAAAAACCAATCTTGCCTCGATGGAGCTAAGCCTAAGCCCTGACGTGATCGACACGCTGGATGCCTTAGCCGACCAAGTCAAAGGCACTAGATACAACGAGCAAGGCATGACAATAGTTAACGCCTAGCCCGCGCTATCTCAGGAGATAAACATAGCCATTCCAGCGTCCTGGGTGAAATGCAACAAGTAGTCACGGCCGCTGTTTTACTCTACTAGTTAGAGCTATTCTGTGTAAGATTAAGCAAGCGCTCAGGTCTTAGTCAAAAGGTTTCGCCAGAGCGTCACAGCTAGCTTCACGCAACCATGCATTCACAAGCTGCAGCCGAGCCATGCAATCCGGACTTAAAATTCAATTTAATCCAAACAGTTCATTGCTGATATCCCTTAGCAGGCGTTTGATCGCACTGTTCCCCCTGACGCTGCAAGGATTAATAACCCTGCTATTAACAGCGTATGCTCTGCGCGTGTATGGCTATGGCGCTATGGATCTCGTTGTCTTCTCACTGGCTATCTGCGCCCTCTCAATCCTAATATTTAGTTTATTCTGCTGCATAATCAGCGGCATCTTCATTCAGCGCCGAGTAAGCATGAGTCTCGATCAACTCGCCAGCAGCATCGAACCTATAAAAGTCGAAGCAGGCTATCCGAACGAAACCGGCTTCCTGCTCCCCGCACTAAATTACTTCCCCTTAGTCAAACTGAGCTGGCGAGTAATCTATCCCGATTTCGTTGAAACACGTATTAGAGTCGCCGCCGACGGTAAACTCTTCGAAGAAATCGTGCCGGAAAAGCGCTGCAAGACTGATCATGTAGCGCGCCTTTTCACTGTCTCCGATGTGCTCGGTTTCTGTCGCTATTCCTGGCAACAGAAACAAGATATCTCCTGCAGCGCACTGCCAAGAATTAATACTGTGAAACCTCTTCCGCTTCTGCGCTCGTTAACTGCAGAAGATGGTATACCGAACCCTTCCGGCGACCCCGATGGCGACCGCATGGAAATCCGTCCCTATGTACCAGGAGACTCGGTGCGCAATATCATGTGGAAGGTGTATGCCCGCAATCGACAGCTGAACGTCAGGCTCGCCGAGAAGAGCGTCTTTCACAGTAACCGTACTGTTGCCTATCTACTTAGCAGTGACAACGATGAGGCCGCTGCCGCCGTTGCTCGTGTTGCATTAGAGACCGGCGCTCTTGGTGATGATTGGGCTTTCTCTGCCGATGGCTCAGAGACTCCTGCGAGCACGCTCCCCGCCGCGTTAGATGCCATTGCTAAGTCCAGAGCAATTGATAAACCCTTAGGCTATGGCCTCGATGAATTCTTAACGCAGAGCGTCGGTCAGTCTGGTGCTCACTGCATTGTATTTGCGGCCGCCGAATTCGCCCCTTGGTTTGAACAACTCAAGAAGACTATCTCGCGCTTCCCCGGCCGTTTCTCCCTAGTGCTTGCAACAGATGGCTTCAATGAGACCGAGCAGCTGAAACTATGGCAACGTCTGCTATTGCAAGAAGATCCAGCTAGCGAGAAAGATAATGAGTTTGGCGGCTCTAGGGCCGATCTACTTAAGTTATTGACCGCTCTGGGGCAACTAGTAGAATCAACGACAGTTGTGGACAGAAAAACAGGACTCAGTTTCGACCAGAACCTTAGAAAGGTGTAACTCTCTGAATATTAAGAGATTATAGATAAAATTCTTGCAAAGGCAACGAAAAGAACAGGCAACAAGGCAGCTATGAACGCAGCAAAAACACAGCATTTCTTACCAACCAGCCTACGCGCGGCAATTATCGCCAGCAGTTATTGGGTTCTGAGCCTGTCCCTCACCGTCGTCAGCGGTTCCGTCGCCTCCTTCATTGGCTGTCTATTTGCCTGCTATCTGATCGACCTCGGCATTCATCGATCCCCCATGAAGCGGCTACGCACTTTCACCATCAATCTACTGAGCCTCAGCTTTTTACTCTTAGGCTTGCTACTCGCATCGATTGTTACCAGCACTGCGTTCTTCTCGGATCTCGCATCGCCGATCTTTTCCTTCAATGCTGCCGAGTTCATCAAGTGGTTTGCAATCAGCGCATCACTTACAGTTTGTTTGCGCGTTCTCGCTCAACGTACGAACTATGGCTCTGTCATTGAAATACTCTTCGTAGCTATCGCTTTTGTAATTACCTTGTCCGCACATCGAAATGGCATGATTCACCGCCCTTTTGTTATCGGCGACTATGCGTTGACTCGAGGCATTGATCCCTCTTCGATTCTAATGGCGTTTGGGTGCGGAGCAGTGCTCTCTCTCGCAGCCCTGTTAATGATCGAGAATAACCACCGACGCTTGCCCTATCACTTTACCGTTTTAGGACTCTTGTGTTTCTCATTGCTATTTTATGTCCGCCTGTTTGGATTACCGACACCACAACTAACAGACGATCTTGGACTTACAGGTCAAGAACAAGCAGGCAACAGCAGCCAACAGGAGAACCCGTTCCGAGATAGCGACAACAATGCTGACGACAAAGAGGCACCGGTAGCAGTCGTCGTTTTTCGAGATGACTACGAACCCTTGAACGGCTCCTATTATTTCCGCGAATCAGCCTACTCACAATTCAACGGCACTATGCTCGATTTTACGACGCGTAGTGACATGGACCAGGACCTTATTAAGAACTTCACTAGTTCGCGCATCGAAGCTAGCCAATTACCCAAAGCCGAAGACCAGCGCACACCGGTTCGTGCAAGTATTGGCATGTTGATTTCCCATCGCACACCGTTTGGTTTGGAAAGCCCGATTGCCTATGAGAACACAGCCAATCCTAACAATCTGCGTTTCAAGCGCACTTACGATTCTTACTCCCAAGCACCGGAGTACGACTTCAACTACCTTCTTGGCCGTGAATTAGGCAGAGCCGATTGGTCACAAGAGGTCTGGGATGAGTATTTAGAACTCCCTGACGATCCTCGCTACGGCGAACTCGCCGAGAGCCTGATCGCCGATCTAAAACCCGAATTCACCGACGACCCCTTCGCGAAGGCTTGGGCGGTAAAGACTTATCTAGATGAGAATGGAATCTACAGCCTAAAGAACGAGCATGCCTACGAGACAGACCCTGCCGGCTCATTCTTGTTTGGAGACCTAACCGGTTACTGCATGCATTTTTCCTTCGCTGCCACCTATATGTTTCGTAGCCTAGGCATCCCAGCCCGAGTGGGTATTGGCTATTCCGTTCCAGCCAGCAATAAGGCTGGTGGTTCATCGCTATTGATTCAAGCAGTACATGGTCATGCCTGGCCTGAAATCTATTTTCGCGATATTGGCTGGGTGATTGTTGACCCAGCACCACAACAAACGCTGGTGGATATGACCACGGACCCACAAAACAATTTGCAGCAACTCTTGGGTGACATGCTTCGCAACGATGCGTCTTTCGATGACTTTCTAGAGTCGCAACAGACCTCTTCGATTAACCTGCAACTGATCCTGAATGTATTGTATGCGCTTGTATTAGCCACCTTGCTTAGTGCCTATACCATCAAGTTCTATCGCATCTGGATTCCATCACGAGCGGCAACAGACAAACAGTACCGACTGAGTTATCGCGCGATGTTAGATCAATTAGCCGCCGTTGGTTTGCATCGACAATTCGGTGAGAGTCGCGAGCAGTTTGCGCAACGTGTTGAAGAGGTGGCGCCAAGTATGCAAAAGCTAACGGACAATCATCTAGCGCTAGCCCTAGGCTCACAGAACAAGAACAATCTGGATGCTGCAAAGTGGGCAGAGCTGCGCAGCACCATTGCGCAAGAGATAGGACGCAACACACAGACGTGGAAACGAATCCTCGCTTGGATCAATCCTTTTTCTTGGCTGCTCAGCAAATAGCCCTCGTAACTCTATACATAAGACACCAACGCACACAAACAAGCGGAGCAAATTATGACGCCTGACAGTATCACCGAAGTTACTGAACCAATGCCGGTCAGCGATACTGAGGAAACAAGTAATACTACTAAAATAGACGCAGCCGTTGACGTTTTAAACAGACTGAGCTCTGCCGTAAAACAGCAGGTTCTTGGCCGTGATGATGTGATTGAACTAACCCTCATCGCGTTAGTCGCTGATGGGCATGTGCTGCTCGAAGATTTTCCAGGCTCAGGCAAGACCACACTTGCGAAAGCGCTAGGTGAGGCGATCGTCGACGATGGCAGTGATAAGAATCGTGCAGATTTCATCCTGCCCTTCCGCCGCATCCAATTTACTCCAGACCTACTGCCTTCGGATGTTACCGGCGTACCGGTATTCGATAGCAACAGCAACGCTTTCCACTTTCGACATGGCCCTCTGTTTGCCCACGTGGTTCTCGCCGATGAGATTAATAGAACTTCGCCAAAAGTTCAGTCCGCCATGCTTGAAGCAATGGGTGAGAAGCAAGTTACCGTCGACAACATCACCTATCATCTCGACGCTTTGTTCTTCGTGATTGCCACGCAGAACCCGCTGGACCTCGTAGGCACCTATCCACTACCAACGCCGCAACTAGACCGCTTCCTATTTAAGATAACTATGGATCACATCGATCGTGAATCCGAATTGGATGTTCTCGACACATACAAACAGCGAAGAGATCTAAAGCAGGAAAAAATTACAGTAACTCGCGATGAGGTCTTATTCGCCAGAGAGCAGATCGACGCAGCAGTCACAATCAGTAGCAGCATCAAGTCTGCTCTCGTCGACATTTCTAGGAACCTACGCGAGGACGAAAGAGTTCTACAAGGCAACTCCACACGGAGCATGGTACTTATGCTCCCTGCCCTGCAGGTTGCCGCCGCATTACGCGGTAGAGACTATGTGAGCGCCGCAGACATCGAACTACTATTACCTCGCGTCTTAGGCCATCGTATCGAACTGGCTCCAGGGGTGGCAGACTTGAACAAAGTACTTGTCGATGCCATGCGCGGACCTATGGAACAACTAGCACGAGGCACGCTAGCCTAATGTACAATGGGAAACTTAAGCTATGGCCGCGGCATACGCTCGCCGGTCTCAGCTTGCTTACGATTCTCATCAGTGCCGGCAACGCCTCTGCCCAAGACGACTCTCTCTCCCTCGAAAGCATTGAGATACCTCAGGCTCAGCGCCAACTTTGCTTCGGCTTCGCCGATGTTAGCGACCCGAAAGCACTTGCTGTTTGCGACGCATTGAATCTTGATCTAAATGTGAAAGCTCGTGAACTAAGCGAGCAATGGGTGCGCCAAGAGCCGAACTCCCCAGCAGCACAATTTGCTCTCGCTGAAGTCCTACTGACCATCGAAGGCAATATGCCTAGGGCACTGTTCCACCTAAATCGCGCGGAAGAACTAACTAACTACAACGACATACCCGAGGCATTAGAGTCGGGCAATCTACAATGGCATTACCTAACACTGAGCCAGCTGTCTTATGTACATCAACTCATGGGTGACCAACTCCGCTCTTTGGAATATCTAGATCGGGTAGAGGAAGTCTACGGCCAAGATGTCGAATCCTTCCGCGGCTGGCCGCTCATTAAACTCAAGCAATACGATGCGGCTCGCGATAGTGCGAATCTAGTTCTACAAAATAGCGACAACGAACGAGAGCGGGCCCGTGCCTGGAACACTATCTGCGCAGCCGACTTAGCCAGCCTACAACCCATCGAGTCCTTAACAGCATGCGACCGAGCAGTCAGCGAGGACGAAGATTTCGCCGATTCGGTGAGTGACTACGACACGGTCTACTTAAGCAACGCAGCGGAAGTATCCCTAAGCCTATTACGAATGGATGAGGCAGAAGAGTATCTCAACCGTGCGACTCGCTACCTTAATGCAGATAGCGTGGCGAACCCATGGATCTACAAATTGTATTTACTGATGAATCAAGGCCGCTTCGATGAATCTCGCGAGGCACTGGATCGCATGCTGGTGTGGCGCGAAGCCCAGGAACCGATAGTCAACGTGATGAATCGTGCTGAACACTTCCTCGTTACCGCAAGCTTTTTCCTGCTCGCGGGATATAGCGAAGACGCGATCAAGCTCACCACAACCGCGCTAAACCAACCCGACCGCAATGGCTCCTATAGCGCCGACGATGCCCAGAAAGACTCCATGGCCGCCCTGATCAATATGATGGCCAACCGACTCGAATACCAGATTCAACTAGAGAAGATCTCCACCATGGACTTCTTTGATTCTCTGTCTGCACGCGTGGATGCCCTCAGCTTTCAAGTCAGCGCATGGCGTTCGGAGCGCCGAGCAGCAGCGCTATTCGCCGAATTCGATGTACTACAGAATCGATTACGCCCTTATGCACCACTGGATGTACATATCCCCGAATGGATCGAGCCCGAAATTATCGGCAGCATCGGTACGGGAGTCATGAGTAACATTATTGAACAGGCAAACAGCAACGGGGCCTTTATGCTCAATGCAGGCTATTATCACGCCTACAAGACAGAGGTAGCAGCACTAGACAATGATCGCGCCGCGATTTTGCGCGAAGGCGCTGCGGCTCTAAGCCAGCTACCCACACAGGAAGTATTGCTGCGCGCTCGAGTGGCTGCACAGATGGGAAAAGCTGCCTGGCTACGCAATGACTATGGAGAGGCGCTGACCCTCTTTGAAACCGCCTACCAGCAAGATCCCAGCATATTGCGCCGGCTTGCTATAAGCCTACCGGTAGATATCAGCAATGATGGGGCAGAGTTTTCAGAACAGGTAGCAGACTACCTCGCCGCTTCACCACGATTTTCTCAGGATGCGAACGGTCTGGGCTTGGAAGTTAGTGCCTCCCCCGACCTATCGATCTGCCTTAAAACAAGAACAGGCACCATCCTGTCGTGCTACACTATGGCCGCTGCCGAAAGTGAGAGCAGCAAGTGGAATGCTCAACAACTGACACAGATGTTTCATACCCAAACCTTCGGTTTAGGTTACGAGATTAGTCAGGCTCAGCGCTCCATCTTGATGGGATCAAGCGTTATCCTCAGCTCGCAAAACGACCGTTCTCTGCAACGCAATCGAGAAGCTGTACTGGATCGCTAATTCAATACTCGCAGTTTCTGACTGCCTAGGGTCTCATCAATGTTCACGCCGTTGATGGAAAATAATTTTGCCTACTCGCACATCATTATCAAAGACTCTCATCGTCTTGCTTGCAGCCACGTCCGCACTCGGACCCGCTTCCATGCAAATCTTGTTACCCGCTCTGCCGGTAATTAAAGAAACCTTCGAAGTAAGCACCGAAGTCGCACAGCTGACCCTCAGCCTCTCGATGCTAGCCATTGCCTTAGGCACTCTATTTTATGGACCTCTATCCGATAAGTACGGACGCAAGCCTGTCATGTTACTTGGCCTCTCGATCACTCTCATTGGGTCGATATTCTGTTTCCTAGCGAATACCATCGAATTACTTATTCTGGGAAGGATCGTGCAGGCCTTCGGTGGAGCCGTGGGTCTCGTTCTGGCACGCGCTATAGTGCGTGATGTATACGGCGCACAGGAGGCTGCCCGCGTCATCGCGACACTGGTCATGGTTATGGTAGTGATACCTATGCTCTCGCCTGCTTTGGGCGGCGAGCTGATGCTACGCCTTGGCTGGGAGTACGTATTCGTGCTAATTGCCATCGCCTGTATTGTGATCTTTTTACTACTCCTCCAAAGCCTGCCAGAAACACTCAAGGAACCGGTGCCCTTCACAGGCGTTGCCGCCATGCTTAGCAACTACGTTCTGCTATTTCGGTCACGCGCATTCTGTGGCTATGCCTTCTGCGTAACTTTCGTATCGGTAGTCTTCTTCAGCTTTATCTCTGCCGCACCAGAGATCATGGTTACGGTTTTAGAACGCCCTCCTACTGAATACGGATACTATTTCGTAATGATCCCCATGGGATTTATGGCAGGGAACTACTTCGCGCGGCACTTCGGTAGGTCGATGGAACTGAACCGTATGATCAGTATTGGCGCAAGCATAGGTGTAGGAGGAATATCTCTCGCTATTGCATTGCAGCTCATGGGATTTCACCAACCAATCGCCCTGTTCGCTCCGGTTGCCTTGGCGGTACTAGGCAATGGAATCACCCTACCAAATGCCCAGGCAGCAGCAATTAACCAATTCCCAAAATTTGCAGGTAGCGCATCCGGCCTAACAGGCTTTCTACAGATGTTCTTCTCTGGCATTGCCGCACAATTGGTTGCCGTAATCTTTAACGGAACTGTCTATCCTCTGCTGATCATGATGTTAATAGCATCGCTATTATCGCTGATATTTTTTAATCTAGGCGTGAGAGTTAAACCCCTAACTACTGACTGATTTAGAGTAAAAATACTGACTAGAATCAAGCTTGAACCCTGCGGGTCGTGCTACCATATTCTTATACATTGGAAAAAGGAGTAATTCTCATGAAGAGTCAAAATAGTAAGCCAGCCCTCAAAGCTGTCATTTCTCTAATCGCTGTTTTCGCATTAGCTGGGTGCAGCACGAATTCAGATAGCTTTCCACAGATAGCGAACCCGCCACCCTTCGACTATATCGATGGAGAGGACCTGCGCTCGAATATGCACCAACTTGCATTCGAATTGCAGCAACTCGATATGGCCTTGCTTGACGCTTATGTTGACCGACCAAGCTTTCAACGCCAGATCGTAGACAGCATTCAAAATATCGAACGCATTGGAGGCTTCATCCAGGAAACTGACCTAGCGGTAAGACACCCGTTTCTGCAGGATGACATGGACAGGTTTCTAAGCGATGTGCGCAGAGCAAGAATGGATGCCGAAAGAAACGTGCCGCGCTACTACATGGCGGGTCGTATTTCCGGTGGTTGCATCAATTGCCACAGCGATAATCGCTAGCCCAATAAACTGAAGTTCCACAATACGCAAATAGGAGTGAGTCATGTCTAGAGAATCAGGAGACCGATATCATTGCGACAGTTGCGGCGCAGAGCTTGTCTACGAAAAGCCCTGCCCCTGTGGCGACAATATGGTGCATTCAGAAATTTGCTGCGGAAAGCAGATGACGAAAATCAAAAGCCGCACAGCTGGACCCTCTCGGTCGACGACAGCTGACTATTAGAACAGACAGTAATTCGCCCTACTACTCTTCTGCTGCTATCCCTAACGAGGTAGTCAGCAGAAGAGCCTATTTCTCGTAGTACGTTACATAGCCCGTGAACATTTCATCGTAGCTCTCTAAGCCGAACGTTACCTCTTCACTAGGGTCAGGGTTAAACGGGTTCGAATAGGAATTATCGAAAGCACCACTCACCTGAATACTCTCACCAGCATCTAAGGTCAGCGCCTCACTCAAATGATAGTGCGGCTGCCAGCCGTAATTGTAGGCAGGAACGCTGAGGACGTCACGCTGAGAGCCAGCTGCCGTCTGAACGGCAAACTTCATCTTCTTACCGCGAAAATTCATTCGGGGCCGAACGCTCGTAACAACCACCGGCTTTTCAAACTGATAGCTAGCCTCCATGGCATGATTCGGGTCATAAGGCTCAATCACGAAACGAGGTGAGATCGCCTTCGTCAGTAATTCCTTTTCCGGCGGCTCGTCATAAAAATACAAGCCTATGGAGGTTTCATCCGTGGTGGCCAGGCCATTTGTCACATAGTGAAACTGCAGTGACAACTTATGTCCCTTAGGGATGAGGATACCCGTGCCTTCTTCAAAGACAGTAGCGGGATTGTTGCCAGGAATAAAACTACCCAAGAAGCGACGTGTGCTGACCTCGTTCTCGGCCTCGTCTCCCCAGAAATCTTCATCTGCTGGTGAAATAAATGTCATAAGATGGTGAAGAACAGTCTCTTTGCCAGGGTTGTATTGAAACCCACGCACCCAAACATCACGATCGAATGGAAGTGTCGTTTCTGTGTAAAGATAATCTTGTATCCCAACAGCGGCAATCTCATTCGCTGGCGTCTCAACGATATAATCAGGCTCGCCCAGCTCCCATTCGAAGATCTTCTCAGTGGGTACGAGCTCTAATGGATCAACAGGGTTATCGCCTCTAGGCGCTCCTGCATCCATCCAGTGCACTAAGGTCTGAAGCGTTTCAGCGGACAAATATTGCGCACTATTGGTATGACCTATCATCGGGTCGACTTGCATGGGCGGCATGCGCTTATTAAGCACCACCTCCCGAATCATCGGCGACCAACCTAAAAGCGAAACATAACTGTCCAGAGCAAATGGACCCGCGCCACCCCAGCGATGACATTCGGAACAGTTGGCTATAATAATCGGTGCAACTTCGGTTGTGTAATCGGGAGGGCTTGCTAGCAACTTGTCACGCATTGGATACGCTATGGCACACCCAGAAACAGCGTTCTCAATCGTGTCATCGACATCACCATCAAGCAATGTCTGCAGGGTTACATCCAAAGATTGGTTGGCTGCGCCACGATAGAATAAGGAGAGCCGCTCTGGATTGAAGACGATAACTTCTCCGCCCTGCTCAATCTGCAGCGCCGCACTCACCAGTTGAGAAGCGTCATCGAGAAGTGGGAATTCCAAGCCCCGCTCATTCGCTTCAACCCTACCCACACCGGATGAATCAAGCAGCAAAAATTCCACGTCTTGGTCGGCATACTTCGCATTCAACTGGGAAAGGTAGTTCACGCTCTCAGAAATATTGGCACAGCTTGGATGATAAGACATCATCACTACCGCCTTACGGTGCTGATAACGGCTGATCTGATGAAATTCACCACGGTCATCGAGCAGCGCAAAATCTCCTACTCTATCCAAAGACCCAAAGGCTTGAGTCATTAACACGCTTGTTCCTAGCGCCATTGTGAACGTGGCTAAACTTCTGAATACTGTCACCGCAAACTTCCTTTGTTGTTGCAAATATTTAATTTCTAGACACTACTGTGGCATCGGAAATTTACTGATATGTGGGTTTTCCTGACGGTCGCGAGAGTAGTTACGATCCGGCCTTTCCATTCCGCCCCTTGCTGGCCCACCGGCATTGTAGATGCCGCCGCGCAACACAGAGATCAAGTAATCACGGTGGCTAAATAAGTACTCATCCTTATTAGTGTAGTCAGCGACCATGGCTTCGATTGCTTCCGGGCGGCCCATCAATTCGGGGTAGGCCAAGACATCGCCTATCACAACCTTCAATGCTTCGATGTTATCCACGATAGCAGAAGCCTCGGGATGGAAGGTGTAGAAATTAGGCGCTATGACTGGGATGGTTGGAATATCTGAAGGCAAAGAAACCAGGCTGCCGTGTAGGCGAGTTGTTTTCTCTTTGTAGTATTGCAACACGTTCTCGACATCACGAATCTTAGCTTCTTGATCTCCAGCGGTTGCCACTACTTCCAGAGTCGCGATCTTTAGCCATTGCGAAGCCCAAGTTAAACCACTCAACTGCGGAAAGCCAACACGGTAGGAATAGGCATAGGGGTGATCCGCTAGCAATTCATCAGACTTTGGCAGAGAAGCAACGGAGTGTTTGTCGTCGCTCAGGTAGCGCTCGACGGCTGCATCGACAGCGACCTTCTTGTCATCATAGGAATCATCCAAATAAATCTCTAACAGCTCTTCCACGAATTCGCGACCACGCTTCAATGTCTCTACGGCTACTGCTGGCAATGTGCCACTCTCCGTTAGAGCCTCTGCAGCCTGCTCGGCTGACTGTTCACGATTAATGGTAACAATGATACCTGGCACCGCACGGCTTTCGAAAACGCGATGAGGTCCTAGCATAGCCAAATGATCGCCTGCGGAGTGATAATGAGACGCCGTTGCTTCAGCCAATTCCTCCAGCTGCTCCATTAAGAGGCGCTTTCCGATTGCAGCCGATGGAGCTTCGTTTGTCGCCTCGATTTCCTCAAACACGCGAGCATGCAACACATCGTGAGCATGCAATAGATTCACCATCTCCGGGAAGAGCTGATTCAACACAGGGCTATCGGCCATAACCACGTTCGGACGCAGCAACAATAGAGTGCATAGTCCAGTTAAGGCGAATTGTGATAGCAGCGAGAGCTTGCGCATAATTTTCTCCGGTGTATCCCAACCATCAGTCAGGACGAGTCTATGTAAAGGAGGCTATTTTATAAGATGCCCCATGCCTATGCGACATAATGTCTCAGCCAGATCATGATGAAAATAGGGGAATAAAAATAATTATCAGCTATATTAATAGCTTAGCTAGGAAAAATGGCAAAATAAACTAGGGAGTGTCACAAAAAACTACAGATCTAGAGGCTGAACAACTAGCAGTGCATGACCTTTTCATTGGAAAGCAGCAACCCCATCTCTGTTTCACCACAAACAAAGACGGGGTTCGACCAGCAAATTAGATATCTATGGCTCTGCAGGTATCCTGAATTCACCTAAAGCGGGAGGTATCACAGCTCTTTCTCTAGGCGTATCCAGCTGAGGTATCCACGCATAGGGAACTCGATAAGCCCGATAGACTCTATGACTGGGTGTGTTATCGTCGCTAAAAAATGGACTCACGAATTCCCAAACCAGCTCCTTCTCTTCCGTTAGTTCGAAGATTCGACCATTCATTCCTTCGTTGATCATAGTGTTGCCATTAGGCAGGCGCTGAGCGTTACTCACATACCAGCTATAGAACTGAAAGCTTTCGGTACCTGGACCGATCGAATATTCCCAAACCACCTCAAATGTCACCGGGTTGATTTCCAATACTCGAGAACTGTCTCGCGTCATAGCGTTAGTGCCATCTGGCCGTGCAGGATTCGCACTTCCATAGCCACCGTGACCGCCATTGTCGAACACCAGCAAATTGCCTGCACCTGGAAGACCCTGGGGAATGATGTGCGGATTATGCTGACCAATAATCTGGCCGAGCTCAGCCAAGGGCTTTGACTCCGTATAATCCGGACCCATCCGCCAGACGATGCTACCGTCCCGAGCGATGATAGCGACTATGTTCGCTGTGCGACTGCTGATCATGATGTGCTCCGGGTGGAACCGCTCATCACCTGCGTCATACCACTTATTCGGCCCTAAGTAGGTTGCCGAATTAACATGCAGCCAGTCCGCACTCTGTCTCGCTTCATTGAAGCCTACGGATCTATAGATCGCATTACGTGCATCTTGCGAAAAACCCATCTCATCTATGTGATCACTTGCCGACCATTCCCAGAGGACTTCGCCCTCCCAGGAGACTTCGTAGATATAATCATCCTCGAGCCGTTTATCTGAAACATCCAGGTTTATCACGTTCTTATGGCTAAGAATCAGGGTATTGCCGCTTGTTGCATTGGGCGTCAAATCAGGAGAGTAATATCCAACAGGGTTACCTTCTCTTTGCCAATCATGATGCTGACGCGCAGTCCAGACAGCTGGCGCGTCATCACCCTGTGCCGCTTGGCCTTCAGCTTCACCCTCACCTTCATCACTGCTCGTCGGCGCAGCCACCATATCGATACGATCAAAGCGCCAAATTTCGTTACCGTCCCAGTCGAACTCAACTAGCGCAACAGACTCCTGATAGGGATTCCTAAATTCATCACCACCCATTACATAGCCACCGGGATATAACCGAAATGGCCCCATGCCTGACAATTCAGGCCAACGCCTGAGAACAGTGCCATTCATATCAATAAGAGCAGCTCCATTGCCATCTGCCGTGTCTAGTAGTGTATAGCCATTCCAAGTCTTATCCGGCTGATAAATGGTTGTACCTGTGGGATAAATCGAAACCACCGCATTAATGACCGGGGCTGAGAAAACAATAGTTCCAGCTACTGCCAGCAATGGCAGCATTAGTCTTCGCTTTTTCATTTCGAACTCCTCATTCATTTATTATAATTTTTGGCTGTTCGGTCAAACAGAACCCGACATCCACATTTATGACATGGACAGGAATGATAGTCGAGCCATATCAATGGCCCCTAACTCCACCATGAGCTAGAGAATGTGTTGCTGTAGAGCCAAGGTATCAACGAACTGAGCAAGAAACTATGGACGCAGGAACCCATGTGATTATGTACAGCGATTGAGACGTAAGTTGATCACAAAAAAACAGAGAAGAAGACGCTGATTAAAACCAAAAACGGTCAAGCCGAAGTGATAGACGCGCAACCATCCAAAAAATATTTCTACTCATACGCCCTCATTCTGCAACTCTTTCGAACCTCCACTAGCATCACAAAATTAGTAGCAATCCTATTAAGGAATAACGCGGCACGTCAATAAATCAACTTTGGCTCAGTTATGAATCTATTTTATATTTTCGCCTAATAAGTGAACCGGATGTGGAATGTCCCCGTTTGTAGAGGTGTTACCTTTTTAATTAAACTTTTATTCAATTTATTATCAATCATCGCTTTCCTGGAGAAAACATGAACATCGTAAAACGAAATTTGATCGCCGCCCTAGCCCTATTACCCCTAGCACTTGCAAGTGTGAGCGCTAAGGCTGATGACATAGTAGAAACTGCGATAGCTGCAGGCTCATTCTCAACGCTAGTTGCTGCAGTAGAGGCGGCAGGGCTAGTAGACACACTTAAAGGCGAAGGCCCGTTCACTGTGTTCGCCCCAACAGATGAAGCATTTGCCGCCTTACCTGAAGGCACAGTAGAGAACCTGCTAAAGCCGGAGAACAAGGACCAGCTGATTGCCATACTTACCTACCATGTCGTATCTGGAAAGATCATGTCTGCCGACATCGCTGGCAAGACAGCTGAAGTTGATACTGTGCAAGGCAGCAAGATTAGCGTAGATGCTACTGACGGCGTAAAGGTAGACAACGCCACAGTAGTGATGGCTGATATCGAAACTTCGAATGGTGTGATTCATGTAATTGACGCTGTTGTGTTGCCTAACTAGAGATTCACTTCCCTGGCAATTTTCTAAAGGCTGACTTTGTCAGCCTTTTTTACAATTTAGTTATGGCTAGAATCTATCGTCCATAGCAGCACTTGTAAAACGAACACGTCTCTATCTGGAAATGAATCCAATTCTATTGATCCGACATCGAGCGATTTCGGTAAAGATTGTTATTGAGGCGACCCATGAATTGATCAACTTGCTGTAGCTTTTGCTCATCGAACAAGGCATCCATTTCCATTCTGGCATGCATAAACGAAGCACTCTGTTTTTGAATCAGTTCGTCAACATTCTGCGCATCCATTCGACCGCTATCACCTTGCGCCATGCGAATATGTTTTACGATTGTCTCTAGGACCAAATCCTTGTCGGCTTCATTTAGACTGCCAGTCGTGCGCGACAGTTCTTCGGCGTAACCGCTCTTCAGCTGCTCATCTGTCGCCCCACCACGCTGCGCATCGATCACAGCAAGTTCCACTACGCTTAGCAAAGGCTCGAGTCGAGAGCGAACATATTCATAGTCGCTGATTGCCTTAAGCTCACTTGTTGAAGCTTGATTCTGCGCGACCTTCAAACTCAGTTCCGCGCGCTCACTTAACAATTCCACTAGAACCGCCTCAACTTGCCTGCGCTTCGTAGGCTGAGTGGCTATCGACCTGAGAAAGTCACCATACTGCACATCCATCTGCACTCGCGCCGTCTGTTCGAATTGAGTGTCTGCCTGGCTACGCAGAATCATGTCTCGAACAGACTGGGGAACGCCTGTATCACTTGTTCCTTGGGCAAAACTACTCGTTGCACAAGCAAAGGCTAGAACTGAGATTACGGAAAGTACGATTGATTTTTTCATAGTGAAACGAAGCATAATGATCCAAAAGCTTGAAGTCTAGTACGATTAATTAGCGGGTTTTTCAAAACTTAGGACAAAACGATCTGTCTGACCTTTTATGTCCGAATCAAAGACGATCATGGAACGATCGTCGATCGGGTTTCGCAGAGCATCGCTACTTTCTTTGAAGCGAAACCCTACACTCTCGACTTCGCTGCGCGCCATAGCCTCGACCATGCGATGCAGATCGAACACCTCCTCACTGCCCAGCGATGGGTCCCCCGCGTGCTCCACTACAACGAAACGGGAACCAGGCTTTAGTGCAGCATAAATCTGTTCGAGAAAATAAGTCGCGTTCGCGGGCCTGCCCACCGGCACATACTCTTCGCCGTTATAGCGCTTAGGAATGACGTAGATATCGTGTAGCGCCATGACGATGACGGCACCATCCATAGTATCTTCACCTAGATCGAGATTAATGCCGCTGCGGGTATGACGCTTGATGTTTCCGGGGTCTCGTTTATCGAAGCGATCACTAAGCCCGTTAATACCCCAAGCCTCGAAACCATCGTTGTTGTGTAACCAGACTTCTCCACCTTCCCCCACCACAGCTGCGAGGAGCTCGCTGTAATAGCCCCCACTACCAAATATATCTACGACTTTAGCCCCCTGTTCGATATGCAATAGTGGAATCACCGCCTCGGGTAAGCTACGGCTATCTCTAGCAATGTCATCTGCCAATCTGCCTTCTACACGCATAGCCGCGCGCACTGCTGCCACATCAATCTCAGCGGCGTTGACAGCTGTGCTACTCAGCCCCACCACTAACCAAACCAAGAGGGCGAAGTATTGTTGAACAACAGAACGCATAGGACCCTGCCTCACTAGTCTTCGTCTCTCAACTCGAAACGTAAATTTAGATACACGATTGAATCGGTTTGCTTGATGCCATGTGGCACACCCGGCGGAACAAAAACAACATCACCCGCCTGTATCAGGCGCTCATGCCCACCACGAATCGCGCTTCCTCTAAATTCCCCAACGCCAGCCCCCGCTTCCTTATCTATCAACTCGCCACCGGTAGCCACGATTCCAGATCCCTCACGAATAACCCAGATCTCGCTGATACGGCCGTGTTGAAGTGCCGTCTCTGCACCTTGGATATGCCGGACGTTGACACTAAAGATACCACCTTCGAGCATGCGCTTGGTGGATATGCCGGCATCCTTTAAGTGCTGCGCGGCAGCCTCAAGCTCAGCTAAGGACATGTCCACCGCAGCGTCTTTAGGTGCTAGTGGCGCACCGGCTGTTTGCGCAAGCGCCGGTGTCGACAGCAGCGCTAAAGCCATCAATGTACACTTCAATAGTTTCATGGTGTTGCCTCGCATTTTCTCGGGTTAGCTTGAATTAAAAACTAGTCTACTCCACGTTTCTAAAATAGCACAAACTCACTACTCGAATTATCTAGTTAGTGCTCTGCATGCGCCGTATTACGAAAAGTCCCGCGATCTGCGCCGCTACTGCAAGAAAAATTATCAGTGCTGACCCCGTCACACCCGCTACAACAAATGCGCTTAAGCTTATAGCACCGTTGAATAGCGCATACGGTAGTTGAGTACGAAAGTGATCTATCTGCGAACAACTAGCCCCTGTGGAAGAAAGAATTGTTGTCTCCGAAATTGGCGAGCTATGATCGCCGAACAATCCACCCGACAGCACAGCCCCCATGCAAACATGTAACGGCGCATCAATTGCCACCGCCGTCGGTATGACTAGTGGCAACATAATCGCAAACGTTCCCCAGGATGAACCCGTTGCAAAAGAAATTATGGCTGACAAAATAAAGACTACTGCAGGCAACAACCAATAAGGCAGACCAGCCTGAGCTACTGCGGCAATATATTCTGCCGCACCTAACATTTTCCCTATGTCGCTAAGCGCCCAAGCCAGAAGCAGCGTCACAGCGACCAGAGTCATCCCAGTCATGCCCTTGAGATAAACCTCAACGCTACTCAGAACCTCACGCACCTTAAGCGCGGCCATCAGAACTATCAGTAGCGTGGCAGCGGCGAGATACGCCGTAGAAAGCCCTGCTCGAAAATCTGTGCCAGAGACTTGTGCGAAGGGAAAGCCCAACGGCACCAGCATGATTCCCAAAACTAGCGCCAGAACGATAAGTGGGGCCCATACCAAAATTGGTTTCGCATTTGGATGCGTAAAGGCTTGGAACTGAATCTGACTCTCACCCTGTTCGGCAGCTGTCGAATGCTCATCCTCGTCGCGTTGGGCAGCCTGCTCTGCTCTGGCCATCGCGCCGAAATCGAAGCGCAGGAACGTGAGTAGTGGCACCATCATCACGGCGAGCCAAGCATAGAATTGAAAAGGGATGGTTCGGATGAAGGCGGTGAACTCACTCTCTTGAATACCTAGCGCCTCATATTCCTGATAGATCAAACTCATGATATACACACCCCAACCAATAAATGGCACGAGGATAGCGACAGGAGAAGACGTTGAGTCGATGATAAAGGCGAGCTTCTGCCTCGAAATTCGCAACCTATCCATCAGCGGCCTGAACACTGGGCCGACGATCAACGGGGTACCGAGATCTGAAAAAAAGATCGCAATACCACCAAACCAGGCCGCAATCTGAGCCTGAAGGCGCGACTTAACCCAGCGATTAATAGAAGCAGCAAAAGCTGTGCCGCCGCCACTGTTTTCAACCAGCGCAACGAAGCCACCAATAAAAGCTAGCAGAATTAGCACGCCAGCATTATAGCTATCGGTAAGCTCTGGAATAAGATGCTCTTTCACCATGATGCCAGCACCAGCTAATGGATTGGGTCCATTTAGCATTAGCACTCCCACGAACACACCCGTGAAGAGACCGACGATTACATTGCGGGTATATAATGAAAGTCCCAAGGCAAGCGCTATGGGTATGAGTGAGGTGATGTCAGATGATGGCATTTAGAGTTCTGCTGAATTCCACATAGATAAGGCGAATATCCATCTTATTACAAGCCTAAGAATGGAAATAAAAAAGGAGCACACCTTGCTAAGAGGCCGTGCTCCTATTCATTTATTCACGAAGACTTTGCTACTGCCGAGTTCCAGTCACATTAAAATCACCAAAATCACTAGCGAATGCTCCGATCAGGGAATCGCCTTCTACTACTCCACTAAAACGTAGGGTCAAAAACTGCCCGCCAGCATCAACATCGAGATCGAAGCTTACATTGTTGCCATCTACAACTATGCCATCGACAGGCTGTTCGCCCTGATCACTAGACATGATGCCAGTGCCGTCATCAAGGATTGTCCATACGGAAGACTGATCTCCTAATGGGGTGGTTGCCATCGTGTCCCAAGTTCCTGCAAAGGGATTGGAATTGCCAGCAGCACAGGCTGCCAAAATCACCAGCATCGCCGCGGCGACTGTATTTCTCGTTGTTCTCAACATTTTGAGCTCCCTAGATTGTTTTCGATATTACAGTGCATTATTTTTTTAATTCAATAGTGTGATCTGACAATTCCTGCAACTAACGCGCAAGTGGACCTCGATATCCATAATTCAAGGTAGGTTGAGTATAGCCCGGCTGCGGCGCAGAAAGCGTGAGTTGCGGCCTAGAAGGCTGAGAGACATTGTGACTATGAAACGCTTCATTCTGGCGCATAAGGTAACTGCTGCTACGTCGCTCAACCTGAATCAATTGCAAATATTCGCGTTGTATCTCACCGATTGTCATTAATTGCGCGAACAGATTCGGATGAACAATAGCCAGCGACTCTATCTCTTTTTGTAAGTCCTGGACTCGAACGCTAGCCTTGTTTCGAAGCAGCCGCTCTGCGCGTTCTTCAGGCGACTGAAATGTATTTCGAATGCGTCCAAAGAAGCTTGTTTGTGCTTTGGCATTTTTTGCGAGCTCTGCATCGACTTCTTGCCTGATCCCTTCTAGAAAAACGGGCTCACAAAGCTGAGTCTTTGTTTCTATCTTCTCGACAGTTATAGCTGAACAGATTACATCGTTCTCATCTGAGCTATTAAGCGTGTTGAACAGCGCGTACAGAGCACGCTCATTCTGCTCGAGGTCATTCAACAATATTTCTGGGGTCTTAGCATCGCTCGAGGGTTGCTGCTGCGTCTCGTTAGTTTCCGATTGGGCGAAAACAGGCACAGACATTGAGATATTGACGACAACTAGAGCGAATAGCATTTGAACTATCTTCTTAAATAAACACGGTTTCATCGCTTATCTCCCGAGGATCAATTCTGTCTTAGACAGGTGGCAGTATAGCTCTATTCGCACAGCTGTGCAGCCGTATACCTCTATAGATAATACTGATATTTAACAGTTAGTTAGCTATTTCCAGACTTTGGCAATGCCTCCACTGAGAGAAGCTGGATGCACCTCTGGATGCAGGGCCTGCGCAAGAATCTCTAGACTCTCCACAAGCCGTGGCCCTGCCCTGCTAAAATAGGCATTACCGTCAGTATAGTAGACTCGCCCATTTCGAACACAGGGCAGATCAGCCCACCCGGGCAAGCGCTCCAGTAGAGGCAGGTCTAGCTCGGTACGCGCCAGATCGAAACCACACAGAGCTACAAATAGCACATCAGGCTGAGCCTCAAGCAAAGCATTTTCTGTAAGGCTGACAGATGGCTGCTTAAGATTGCCTAGACAATCTATGCCACCGGCCATAGCGACCAATTCAGGCGTCCAGTGTCCAGCATTGAACAGCGGGTCAATCCATTCCAACATTGCTACACGAGGCCTAGATTTATCTTCTATTGCAGCCGAGCGCTCAGCGATAGTATCAACTCGGGCCTGCAATACTTGCACCACACTAGCCGCCTCTGACTCTCGTTGTGTCGCGCTGCCAAGCAAGGTAAAAGTATCCAGTACCTGCTGAAGACTCATGGGTTCTAAGTTTACGATCTGGGGGTTGCCGGGCAAACGACAAGCAACCTCTTCCACCTCAGCTGCGGACACTGCGCAAACATCGCACAGCGCCTGCGTAACAATATGAGTAGGCTTAAGTGCTAACAGAGCATCCACGTTCAGGTGATAAAGCGCCGCATCTGTTTGCAATAACTCGCGTACTTTCTCATCGATGGCTTTGCTATCCAGCCCCTTAGGAATTGCAGTATTAGTAACAAGAGGCAAGTCTGCCACTCCAACAGGAAAGTCACATTCGTGACTGACGCCTACCAGGTACTTCTGCAAACCCAGCGCACAGACAATTTCTGTCGCGCTAGGCAGCAAAGAGACTACTCGGATATCAGCTGCGCTCTGTGACATTTTGTCTCGAAGACAGCTGTTGCAGAAACGCGAAAACACCGAAGAACAGTGAGCTATAGAGCATGTTCCCAAAGAGAGTCCGAACTAGGTAAGGCAGCCCCAAGGTATAGCACTCGACTATCCCGGCCCAAGTATGCGGCTGATAGACCCACCAGTTGCCTATATTGGAAATCAGATAGAAACCTAGGGACGCCGCGACAACTGCGATAGGCAATTGAGTCGACAGTGCTCGGTCCCGCACTAAATAACGACCACATAGCGCCGACACTAGATGTCCTGTATACACGAAGAACATGATCAATACGCTGTACACACCTATCGTTGTCAGGTCGGCAAACAGAGCCGCTGCAACTGGCAGCAACAGAAAACCCTGTTGACGAATATGAGCTCCTGCAAACAGACCGAGAGCACCAATAGGAGTTACATTCGCCGGATGAGGCAATACCGCACTGATCGCCACTATTCCCAGTAGAAACCAAACTTCCTTATTCGCTGATATAAGTTTCAACATAAGCAGACTCCTAGAATTGTTAGAACGTATAGTTCAGCGAAAGTTGTGCCGTGCGATCCTGAGTATTGAAGCCATCAACAATCTGATATTCCTTATCGAATAGATTCCCAATTCGCAGCCGCAGACCAATCTCATCATTGATTCGATAACCGGCTATTAGATTCACCACGCCGAAGCCACCAACTGTCGAGCTGCCAAAGCTAACCGGATCGATATCCAAGTGCTCGTTTTGTGCCAATAAATTTACAGCGAAGTCGAACGCGCCGAACTCTCTAGCAACATTCAAGGAGAGTGTCTGTTCGGGTCTTCTCAATAAATTGACCCCAGTACCGCGGTTCTCGTGATCCAGTAAAGTGAGAGCCGCATCCAATTGCCAACCAGCTACGGACGAACTGACGGTCGCCTCCATGCCATCGATTCGAGCCTCTTGGATATTCGCCAATGAGGTAAATGTCGCATCGCTGGAGATCAAGTCATCGATGTCGTTGCGAAATACATTGAACTGCCAAGTCGCGCCCAAAGCATCAGCCTGCAAGCTCAATTCCAGACTCTCTGCAGTTTCTGGCTTGAGATTCGGGTTCGCAAAGAAAAAGAAGGAAGGAAAATCCACATACAGGTCGATAAGATTCGGCGCCTTAAATGCTGTGCCATAACTCACCCAGGCACGCACCGACTCGCTAAAATTACTACCAATGGCGATACTGCCAGTGCTGTGATTGCCGAAGCGCTCGTTGTCATCGTTGCGTAGTGAAAGTGTAAAGTCCAAGGGACCGGTCTCGCGAATGTAAACTGCGTACACGCCGTCGTTGTCCCGCGAGGTATCCGTCTGCAGCGCACCGAAGGTGGAGTAACGCAGCTCCTGCTCTTGATGATCGACACCAAAAGACAATAGATTGCTAGCATCGAAGGTATAGGTGTTCTGCCAGCTAAGCTTGGTGTTCTCAGTGCTACTGTTGGTCAGCCCGAATGCACCAGCATCCATGTTGTCTTCTTCGAATTGCTCAAAGATGAGGCTCGAGTCCCACTGCTCAGTAAACGCAGCCGAGACTGTAGTGCTGATTTGCTGGCTATCTGTATCCACCACTCCATCGTCGTAGTCCGATTCCGCATCAAAACTAGAATAAGTAGAGGACAAGCTAAACCTCTCACCGAACTGATGAGAGAGAGACAGAGAGAACGAATCATTTTCATAACCGTCATCATCTGCGCTTCCGCGTTCGCTATTGTCGATGCCATCTGTTTCGCGGCTAGACGCATTTAGTGAAAGAGCAGTATTCCCGACTCGCCCTTGCAGACCAATATTCGCGTTACTGCTATTCTCAGTGCCCGCCATCAAGCTTACCGAACCACTGAAGTCTTCCTGAACATTAGGTTTGGTAATTATGTTTATCACGCCACCGATAGCTTCCGAGCCGTACACGCTGGACCGTGGGCCACGCACAATTTCAATGCGCTCGATCTGATCCAGAGGAATAAATTCTAATCGCCCTGCTGGCCCGCTATTAGTCGTCATCTGCACACCATCCACCAGAATCAACGTATGGTCCGACTCGGTACCGCGCATGAATAAACTAGTTTGTGCGCCCTGCCCGCCGGAAGGTGAAAACTGCATGCCGGGCACGCCGGCTAGCAAACCAGCTAGATTTTGTGCAGAAGACTGCCGAATAGCTTCTTTGTTTATGACTGTAGTCGCTGCCAATACTGTGCTGAGCGATTGCTCAATACGATTGGCCGCGACAATTATTTCTTCAGGAGCGTTGTCACTTTGTGCTTGGGCCTGCACTGCAGACACGCTCAGACAAACACCCATCAAGAGTGATGAGTTGGTAACTAGTTTCATTATTAAATCCTCGATGAAAATAAAATTTCATGAGGGAGAGACAAGAAGTAGCAGGTAGGATGCCTAGGCAAGAAACCGACTACCGATGAGCCCTCCGCTGCATCGTTTTGACATTGCATAGCAATGACGTAGTCTGTTTCAGGCCGGTATCGGGCTCACCTGCTCGTGAATCTTAATTCGAGCAAGCTTACCGTTGCGGGGGCAGCGTCGGTTTCTCACCGAACTTCCCGTTTAACCAATGTGAAATCTCTTCCAGAATTGGCACCTGATGCAGGTGGCGTAACCTTAGTCAAACTCATCGAGGGGGTCAAGCTATTAACCTCTTGAGCTAAAGTAAATCGAAATTTCCGAGCAATATATTTTGCTGCAAATCAACGCCACGCGAACATCTCTGTGCTTAAATAAGATAAACTGATAGCAATATTACGGAGAGGTTTTCATGAAAACACTAGGCAAATTATTGTTAGTAAGCTATCTACTGATTTTCGCAGTAGGCTGTGCTGATAACCGCAGCGGTTACAATCCTCTAGCTGACTTTGAGCAGCTCGACCCAGCCACCATCTTCGCTATGCCTGAGGCCATACCCTCACCCAACTATTCTACCGAGCAATTGCAACGCGGCAGATACATGGTTGGTCTATTGGGGTGCGGTAGCTGTCATACCGATGGCGCACTCGTGGGCAACGTCAATCAGTCTCGCCTACTAGCGGGCTCCGGCACGGGTATCGCATACTCGAGCCCATTCATTGACGACTTCCCAGGCATTGTGTACCCGCCGAATCTGACACCGGACATGGAGACGGGTCTAGGAAGTTGGACCATGAACAGACTAGTTCAAATGATTAGAGTTGGTACTACCGATCACAGCTCAAGAAGTCTTCCCGTAATGCCCTGGCCAGCTTTCGTAAACATCACCGAGGAAGACGCATTTGCTGTAGCAGCTTATCTGAAGAGCCTAACTCCAGTTAAACACCAAGTGCCTAGCAACGTGAGTCGCGGACAGCGATCTGTCGCACCTTATGTGCATTTTGGGGTCTATCAGAGCCTGCCTACTGATTAAGCCTAAAAATAGGATTTCTGCTTTATGCCGCTTGTGAGAGCTCACGCTTCGCCGCGGCAATACATTCATGCCATAGCCTTTCGATCGCAAGAGATTACGAAAAAACCTATGCAGAGAATCAGCAGAGCCTTGGTGAACTATCCAGGGTATTTGTCACATGCTTCGAAGGCTAAAAGACCAAGAATTCCCATGCCTTAGAGATACTAAGTGTGGACTGCAATTCTAGAGCGGCGCGCCTTCCTATTCATTAAAATAAAAAAGACACTAACAACTGAAAGCGTTTCTATCTTAAGTCGTTAGTGTTCTCTTAACTCCAATCAGTCGTCCGATCTAGCCCGAAGAATCCGAGCCCAGATGTTCTTGTCGGTAGTCTCTATGAGTTCGCGCAGTAATAACCGAAAGTTCAAGTTGCTTTGTGCCGCGGTTTCAATCTTGTCGATGTATTCCACGCCATGCAATTCAACCAACTCTTCCAAAGGTCCTGCGGCAAGATGGTGCACCACAATATCGGATGTGGTTAAGGAGATAATCTGCAGCATGGCTGCCCAGTTTAGATCTGGATGGTCCATTTCCATATCCGCGAATTTTTCAATCGCCCAATAACAAGGGTGATTCTCATTCGACGAATTTTCGCTTTCGTGAACTTCAATATAGGCATTGACCCACTCGTTTAACTCTTCCATTTCCATGCTGCACTATCTCTTTGTCTTATCTAGATTTATCGATTTAGATTCTATGCAGAGCACATATCTTATTGCCGGATGGGTCACGCAAATACGCTAGGTAAAGGGAGCCCGTAGTACCCTCGCGCGCGCCTGGTGGATCCTCGCAGTCTGTGCCGCCATTCGCTAGACCGGCAGCATGCCAGGCATTCGCCGCCTCAGTGCTCGCCGCGCTAAAGCCTAATGTGCTGCCGTTGCCATTGCAGGCAGGCTCGCCATCAATAGGCTTACTTATTGAGAATATGCCAGTCTTATTCATCCAGAATACGCGACCCTTGTCGTCCATAACGCCTGGCTCGTAGCCTAGTGCGCCTAAAATGGCATCATAAAAGGTCTTGGATTTTTCGACGTCACTGGCGCCGAGCATTACGTGACTAAACATTGGCTGTTCCTTATCTTCTGGTTATTTCTTACGAAAGAAGCTGCTGATTGATTTGATTCAGAATAATACCTAGCCAACTAGCTATCAGCCAGCGATCACTGCAAATTGTTTGAAGATAAGTAGCGGCAGTTAATCTAAGCCAGACAAATCATCCAGCTGACCGAGGAATTCATCTACATCGCGCAGACAGCGTAGATCGAATAATAGTCGACCGTCGGAGACCCGCCCTATAACCGGTTTCGGCAATGCACGAAAAGCCGAAGATAAGCGTTGCAAGGCCTCATCAGTCTTGCCCTTCTCGGCAATCGGAGTAATACACAACGCGCGACTCTCCATCAGATCCAAAGGCAGTGCCCCGCTGCCAATCTGGCTTTTGCAGGTCTGCATGGTCACAACGGCCTTCTCTACAAGTCTCTCGCTTATGGGGACAATCACTCTTGCAGCAATTTTCTCGATTTCGGCAACAGGCCTTGCGAGATCTGCCAACATAGGCAGGCGTGACTCCAAGCGGTCTGGGTCTTTGTAGATATTGATTACCGCTAACAGTGCGGCCAAGGTGATTTTGTCGACCCTGAGGGCACGCTTCAGCGGATTGCTCTTTACTCGCTCTATCAACTCACGTTTGCCCACTATGATGCCCGCCTGGGGACCACCAAGCAGCTTATCGCCACTGAAGGTAATTAGATCGGCACCCATTTCGACGGTATCGCTAACAGTGGGCTCATACGGCAGATTAAATTGCCGCAGATCTACTAGTGAGCCACTTCCTAAATCCGATACAAAGGGAATGTCCCTTTCCTGCGCCAACTTACTCAATTCAGACTCAGGCACAGAATTGGTGAAGCCTCTTATCTCGTAGTTGCTAGTATGTACCTTCATCAATAGACCGGTATCGTCACTAATGGCAGCGGCATAGTCTTTCAAATGGGTTCGATTGGTGGTGCCTATTTCACGTAATGTACAGTGCGCACTCTCCATCACATCGGGAATGCGGAAGGCGCCACCTATCTCAACAAGCTCACCGCGAGAGATAATGACTTCCTTGTTCAACGCCAAGGTATTAAGCACCAACAACACAGCGGCCGCGTTGTTATTCACAACCGTTGCCGCCTCTGCTCCTGTCATCTCACAAATAGCGCGCTCTAAGTGCGAGTCTCTATCGCCGCGCTTACCACTACTTAGATCGTATTCCAGGTTGGTAGCATGGGTCGCGGCAGTGACCATGGATTCAACCGCCTCTGCGGGGAGGCTAGCCCGGCCAAGATTCGTATGCACAACAGTACCCGTTAGATTGAAAACCGGTATCAAGGTGCTAGAAAACTGGCCCTGAACTGCTTTGGAAATCTGCAGACAAAACTCTTCGAAGAAATCAGACGTAGACATCCAAGCCAAGGCGTTGACTTCTTTTTGCAACAAAGCCTCTCTCAAGCTATTGATCTGACGCCTCGACTCATCCTTGACACTTTTATGTCCGAATTTAGCTATCTGAGACGAAAGCGAATCTGATTGAAGGAGCTTGTCAATTGACGGAAGATTTTGAAGATGGTTTTTCAAATTATAAGCCAGCTAGGATAGGCAGTGAGTATTGAAGTTTTGAGACTGAGAGCGCTGCAGCAATTGCGCATTTGATCCAAGGATCTCTAATCTATGCAATATATCGTACGGTTGCAACCAATTGAGAAATAAAAAGATTCTATTGCACATCAAGCATTCAAATGAATACACTTAATCGCTGAATGCATAGCTAAAAGATATTCCTATGACCACTAAACCGTCTGTACTCATAGCAAATCGTTTCCATCCTGAAACCATTCAAAAATTGGATGAGAAATTCGAGACACATCATCTATGGAACCTGTCATCCGATGAAAAGAACAATACCATCCAGAAACTGCAGGGGAAATGTGAAGCTATAGCTACCGCCTCTTGGATGCTTGATGAAATGGTCTATGAACTAGATTCACTCAAGATGGTTTCTTGCTTCGGCGTGGGTGTAGATGCCGTAAATTTTGAAATAACCCGCAGCCGAAACATTCGCGTAAGCAATACACCGGATGTGCTTAACGATGCTGTCGCTGACATAGCTATCGCTCTTGTGTTGGCAACCACCCGAAACATTGTTCAAGCCGACCGCTTTGTCCGCAAAAAGGAATGGTCTCAAGGCCCATTCCCATTCGGCATGGGTTTAGCAGGCAAAACTCTCGGAATACTAGGTTGCGGTCGAATTGGCGAAGAAATTGCCAATCGGGCTCTCACTTTCGGCCTGAAGATTGCTTATCACAACCGAAGCCCAAAAGACCTGCCCTACAGCTATTATTCCAGCATCGCTGGTCTAGCTGAGACAGCTGACATATTGCTCTGTATGCTGCCAGGCGGTGAAGATACTAGGAACGCCATCAACGCAGATATATTAAAAAAGCTAGGCCCCTCGGGGATTTTCATCAATGTTGGTCGGGGCTCCAGCGTCGATGAAACAGCACTCGCATACGCCTTGCAGGAGCGGCATATCTTCGCAGCAGGCTTAGATGTGTATGCAGACGAACCCAATGTTCCGGAAGAACTACTCGAAATGGATAACATAGTGTTATTACCGCACATCGGAAGCGCAACTATAGAAACAAGAAGAGCTATGGGTCAGCTAGTGATAGATAATCTAGACGCCTATTTTGCTGACAAACCCCTTCTTACCGAGGTGGTTTGAGATGCTACTTCAGGAAAGTGTAGAGAGCTATTGCCCATCCTGCGGTGAGCCAATACAACTTCTCGTAGACTGCTCTATCCCCGAACAAGAGTATATTGAAGATTGCCAAGTATGCTGCCGGCCTATTCAAGTGAAGACACAAGTGGACTCACAGGGAATCCCCGCAATCACGGTACAGAGTGAATCAGAGTAAGTGCCTATACGCCTATTCCAACAAATGGAAGTAGATGTATTTTGCCTCATTGTCGTACATCAGATGAAAGTCTTTCTCCACTAGGCGCTTATCAGCCAAGTCGATTTCCGTGAATAAATCTCGATAGGACGGACTAAGAGAATTATAGACAAACTCCTGAACGATCAAAATATTGAAATCCTTTAAGCCCCGTTCGCGCGCATGCTCGCAAAAAATATCCCAGAGCACCGGCTGCTTCCTAAGCTCCTCATACTTTGCCGCCTGTATTAGTGCGTCCCCAAACAAATCGTATGAACGGATACCACCACTTTGGAACGTACCCTGTACCGAATTGTAGGCCAAGCCCATCGCGCCTTTTATTGGCCGAGAGTAGTTAAACTTCTTAACTTCAAAGTTAAAGGCTTCAAACATAGTCAATGCAGTGGACACTGCGCTATCCGCTAGAGATCGAGAATCAATCGGCAGAAAGGGGTAGCCGACAGCACTAATAAATCCGTCGCCCGTCTCTTTCAATCTAAAAGCCCGAGACCTGAGCGGATTGTGCTCATAGCCCTTCATACACACTTGTAGAAACGATTGAAAAATACCCATGAAAAAATCTTGCGTCTTTTCATGGCGAATCTCACCGGAGCGCTGCACATCAAATACATTGATAATGGCCTTGCCCTCTTTCAATGGCATGGTGTTCTCGAGCTCGTCTCCCAATTTTATCCGCTCTAACTGATGGGGATAAACCAGCTTTGATAATTGGTTGTATAGGTGTTGGCGAGTATCTGCATCGGTTGATTTCAAATAGAATCGTGTGCGCACGGCATCAAAGAAAACCCAGCTAACCATAGTCCCGCCCAACATGCCCTGAACAAGAAGTATGAAATAAATTTGATTCGCAGCAGCACCAATTGAATTAATGATTACTGCAACAGCTAAAGTAAAAGCGATATTTCTAAGAAAAGTGTAAAAATATTTAGACTTGTAAGAAAATGCTGTACCCAACATCAAGATAAAACCTATTTGCCCAAATACGGTTTCAAATAATTCTTGAAGCTCTTCATCAGTGCTAGCACCCAGAGAATAAATAAATAGAACAGCACAGAAGCCCATCAATCCTGAAAAAGACAGAAAGTCTAAAACCAAAGCACTTCTCTTATTTAACTCAGTAGCAACTAGGGTTATCAATGGAAATAAAACCAAAAGAACTATGGGAATGGCATATGTAAACAGCATGTACACTGCATACAAATTGTCTTTGGCCAAGGCATCGCTGTAATTTATGATAGAAGAAAGCGCCAACAAGATAGCGCCAGACCTTCCCACCCAGCCCCTTAAAGCTTTCGATGCAACTTGGCCCAATTCGGTGCGAAATTCTTCTATATGATCATTGCAATAAACTGAGTACTTATCGCCACTAAAAGCTGTATTATTCACTCGCTATTCTCACGTGCAATCAGGCATGGAGGCATAAGTAGCCACGATTGCCATTTTTTGGAAAATTAGACTTAATGCAGAAGACTCTTAACTGTTTTAGCCAAAATACGGCAAACCGTAGAAATCACTCAAAGAAAACACTATACCGCAATCTGATTGACGGCTTACACCAACTAATCTTTAGCCATAACTCCCAGTGAATACAATTACATACCTAGCAATCGCAACCTATATAACGATAATTCTGAGCCTAATATGGGCTCGATTTCGGTTTTTTAGCACTCAGGCAACAGAAATTACACTTTGGGTTCGCTTATACGATCCTGTTGTTGCCATCCAAATTCTCACAAGTCTATATCTGTTTTATATCGCTCCCGAAAGCACTGCACTTGCTTCCAGCGTCTGGCTGGCCGCTCTTTTAACATCCCTATGCCTATTTTGGTGGGCAATTTTGACTGCAAGAAACCTGGATTTCGCGTTTAGTAAAAATGTGGGAAAGCTCCTCACATCAGGGCCCTATGCAATAGTGCGCCATCCTTTCTATACTTCATACATCCTTATATGGGCTTCAACTACTATTTTATTCAATTCCGTTTTCCTCTGGATTACATTATTCTATTTGCTAACTTTTTACTTAATGTCCGCAAGAGACGAAGAGAAGGTTATTTTGAGCAGCGAGCATTCAAAAGAGTATTTTGAATATCGTCAACGAGTAGGAATGTTTATACCGAGGATTACAAAATGGAAAAGTTAGCATTTAGAGAGATCGAAACTAGAACTGAAACAGAGCTTTTTATAGAGAAATTTGAAGTTACCGGAGGGGTCAGGTTACCTTTAGATTATGTCGAAAATAGCCAAGTTATAGGAGTTTTCTTACACGACAAATTGGTGGCCGGCTACATGATCGTCACCAGCCCCGGATACAGAAGCCTTATGTTTGTTCCTGATAAAATAAAAAATTCAAACGATTTTTTTAAGAATAATCAAGATGACATGCTTGAAGTCAATGGTCTATGGATTGGCCCATCAATTAAAACACCAAAACAGCAGTTTAAAATTTGGTTTCATATGGCACGAAATGTAATTACATCAAGAAAAAAATATGTATTGCTGATGAGCAATTCAAAAAACAAAAATATACAAGCTTTGCATGGGCTAATTAAGTCAGTTCCAGTTTATGAGGGAGCACCAAACTTGATGGTCGGCGATGAAAGTCATGAAACAATCAAGGTTGGGTACACAACTCCTTGGGATTGTCTTGCTTGTGTTCCGAAATACTGGGTTGCAGTCGTTCAGAATCGTCAACGCAGACTACGCTTAAAGATGGCGTCCAGACAACGTCAGCTGGCCCGCGCATAGCTATTTAGGCTGTTTACGCAGGCTGTGGCGCTCTCTTTGAAGCATCACAATTGTTTGCTGCGCGCTCCTCAATCTCGCACATAAGCTAGGTCCTAATCCTCGGGCTTGGCTATGTTCGCGGGTATGCCATCCATGCTGGATTTTGACGTGCAAGTGCATTATTCTCCCCTACCCGCACAGGACGGCAATTTGGCGTCCTATCTGTGCATAAATCGAGCAGCTAGCTTTCGCTGAAAGCACTATCGGCACTGTCCTGCAGACAGTCCCCCTAGGCTGCCCCGACGAACGTCCCTTCCCCTCGTGGGTTGGGGGAAAAACGGTGTAGCTTTAAATAAGAAACAAGGTATTTTTCGCGCTATGAGCAGAACTCAGACCAAGAAACCCAATACGACCAAAAAATCACCCAAGAGCAAGAAATTCGTCTACGAATTCGGCAAAAAGACTGATGGCAACACGACTATGCGTGAGCTTCTCGGTGGCAAGGGCGCGAACCTAGCCGAAATGGCCTCTATAGGCCTACCGGTTCCTCCTGGTTTCACCATCAGCACCGAAGTCTGCACCTACTACTATGATCACCAGCAGCGTTATCCTGCCTCCCTTCGGCCGTCTGTTGAGAGCTCAGTGAAGAGTGTTGAAAGACAGCTGGGCAAGAAATTCGGTGGTCGCAAAAATCCATTGCTTGTCTCAGTTCGATCCGGTGCTCGAGATTCCATGCCTGGCATGATGGACACTATCTTAAACCTCGGCCTGAACGACGATACCGTCGAAGGCTTGGCTGAGGTATCAAATAACCCGCAATTTGCGTGGGACTGTTACCGCCGCTTCATTCAGATGTACGGCGGCGTGGTGATGGGCGTTACGTCACGCAATGAAGAAGAGGAAGACCCCTTCCATCTTATTTTAGAGAAACTCAAAAATAAGCTGCACATTGCTAACGATAACGAGCTGACCACAGAAAACCTGCAGACTCTAGTGACCCAATACAAGACGCTGATTCACAAGCGCACACGCAGCGCATTCCCACAGGATGTCATGCAACAACTTTGGGGAGCCATTAGCGCCGTGTTCGGCTCTTGGAGAAACGAGCGCGCCATTCTTTATCGTCAGGAATACGGCATTCCCGCCGAATGGGGCACTGCAGTCAATGTCCAGGCTATGGTATTCGGCAACGCAGGCAATGACAGCGCAACCGGTGTCGCCTTCACTCGCGACCCAGCCAATGGCGAGAAGCTTTTCTACGGTGAATATCTGATCAACGCCCAAGGCGAGGATGTGGTAGCCGGCCTACGCACACCAAACGCCATCAGCAAGCTTGCCAAGGAAATGCCTAAGAGCTTCAAGGACCTCGAGAAGGTTCGCTCCAAGCTGGAGAAGCATTTTAAAGACATGCAGGACTTCGAATTCACCATCGAGAAGAAGAAGCTATTCATTCTGCAAACTCGAAACGGTAAGCGCACAGGCTTGGCTGCGGTAAGAATCGCCGTAGAGATGCAGAAAGAACGGCTAATGAACGTAGAGACGGCGTTATTGAAGATACCCGCCGAGTCTATCGATTCGCTGCTGGTGCCAGTTTTCGATCCGAAGGCGCTGAAGGCCGCGACAGTTATCGCTACTGGCCTGCCTGCAGGCCCTGGCGGCGCAACCGGACGCATCGCATTCACAGCTGCCCAAGCCGAGAAAGCAACACGCGAGGGCAAGAAGGTAGTGCTTTGCCGCACAGAGACCTCACCTGATGACCTCAAGGGCATGCTGCACTCACAAGGTATTCTCACCTCGCGCGGCGGCGTTTCTTCGCACGCCGCACTCGTTGCCCGTCAATTGGGCAAGGTTTGTGTCTGTGGTGCCAGCGACATCAAGATCAACTACGAGAAGAAAACCTTAACTGCGGGCAAGACTGTCCTCAATGAAGGTGATTACATCTCCATCGATGGCACCACCGGCGCCATCTACAAAGGCATGATCGCGAGCACCGATTCTGAAGTGAAACGCGTGCTAGACGGCAGCTTAAAGCCAGCCAAGAGCTACACATACGAACTGTTTCAGACTGTCATGAAATGGGCAGACAAGCATCGTTCAATGAATATACGAACCAATGCCGACACACCGAACATGGCGAGTCAGGCCGTGGCATTCGGCGCCGAAGGTATCGGACTGTGCCGTACTGAGCATATGTTCTTCGAAGGTGATCGCATTGACTACATGCGTCAGATGATCCTCGCCGCTGATGAAGTGCAGCGCCGCTCTGCCTTGAAGAAGTTGCTGCCTTTTCAGAAGAAGGATTTTGTAGGCATATTCAAAGCTATGAACGGCCGACCAGTAACCATACGTTTACTGGATCCACCGCTACACGAATTTCTACCCCAGGATGATGTGGTAAGACGCCAATTGGCAGAGAGACTAGACGTGCCTCTCGATTTCGTTATCGATCGCATTAAGTCTCTGCACGAAGAGAACCCCATGCTCGGCTGCCGTGGCTGCCGTCTGGGCATCATCTACCCTGAGATTACAGAGATGCAGAGCCGAGCAATCTTCGAAGCGACCGCACAGGTTCTGAAGGGCAAGAAGAAGATCAAGGTAAAGCCAGAAATTATGATTCCTCTGGTGGGCTTCCGCGAAGAATTGGCAGACCAGCTCGCCATCGTGCATCGCGTTGCGAAAGAAGTAATGAAGAAACGCAAAGTTCGCTTCAACTACTTAGTCGGCACCATGATCGAAGTGCCACGTGCTGCCATAACCGCCGATGAAATCGCCAAAGAAGCAGACTTCTTTAGCTTCGGCACCAATGATCTTACCCAAACAGCTCTCGGCTTAAGCCGCGACGACATGGGCTTGTTCTATGACGAGTATCAAAGCAAAGAAATCTACAACAAAAACCCGTTCGCCAGCATCGATCAACGCGGCGTGGGCAAACTCATGGAATTCGCAGTCGAACGCGGGCGCTTTACCAAGCCGGATATTAAACTCGGCATCTGTGGCGAACACGCAGGCGACCCAAATTCTATCGATTTCTGCCATCGTGTTGGGTTGAACTACGTGAGCTGCTCACCACCACGTGTGCCAATAGCCAGATTGGCTGCGGCGCAGGCGAAGCTGCGTAATAGCTAAACCAACCGGGAGAACTAGTAATTAGTTCTCCCGGTTTCAGTTCAGCCCTAGCTTTTTCACTTCCACTTGGCATCATCTCAATTAGCTACTCCAATCCGATTGACTTAATTGACACTTCTATTGGTAATAACACCCACGTTAGCCGTAAAATCAAAAACATCGAATTAAAACAATGGCTATCTAAATCGCTGGAGCATGACATGCGTAAATGCAAAAATTCCAAGTCCCTATCTCTCTCGGGCGTGCTGCTACTATCATTTAACTCACTTGCGTTTGCTCAGGGGGGCGATTACACCCCCCCACAACTTAGCTTTGGCGTGCCAGATTTACAGGGAATCTGGAGCTACGAAACCCGCACTGGCTTGCAGCGCCCAGCTCACTATGAAGAGGCCGGCCTAGAAATTGATGAAGCGGTTATGTTGGACACTTTGGAGCCCACCGATCAAATTCTGGATGACTATCAAAATTTCGGTACAAACAGGCGCGACGATGAGACCAATGTAGGCGGATACGATCCAATCTACTTCAGCATTGGTGAATCACTGGCTCTCATCGATGGAAAGTATCGAACTTCCATCATCGTCGACCCCGCCAATGGCAAAATCCCTTTTAAAGAACAGGCATCGGCAACCCGCCGGCAACTAGCCAATAGCGTGTATGCATTTCCCGCCTCACTAGGTCGTAGTGACGGCCCCGAAGGCCGAGCCTTGTCCGATCGCTGCCTGAAAGCGTTTTCCTCTAGCACCCCCTTCCTGAGCAGCGTCTACAACAACAACATGCAGATCGTGCAGAGCCCAGATCATGTCGTTCTAGTTGTGGAGATGGTGCACGATGCGCGAATAGTCAAAATCGACCAGGAGCACCGTGACTTGCCCTATGACAAGTGGTTAGGTGATTCGATAGGTTATTACGAAGATGACACGCTCTTGGTGGTGACTAAGAATTTCAACCAGTGGGAAATAGTTAATGGCTATGGCATTAGCCCATCAGTCAATACGATTGTTACAGAGAGGTTTACTCGAACTGCTGACGATCAAATTCTGTATTCCTTTACCATCGATGATCCTGATCTCTACACACAACCCTGGACCGGCGAGATGCCAATGCGCCCATCAGAGGGAATGTATGAATACTCCTGCCACGAAGGCAATCATGCCCTGCCTGGAATTCTTGCCGGTGAACGCCGGCTAGAACAAGATGCCGAGAGCAAATAAACAACAACTAGAGATCCGGGACACCATAATTTGGCAAGCTAGACACCTCTTTGAGTTGCTAGATTGCCGGTGTCCTTCTCGACTAATCATGCAGCACTTTCTTCTTCGATTTCCATCAGCTTAGCCTGCCAACTAATACCAGCACTACAAATAGCAGAACTTAAAGGGTGACAATCCAGCACCGTTTCTTATAGAATGAGAATGATTCGTATTTGTATTATATTTTAGTGGTCCATGATGTTTAGAAAATCGATCTTCTGGCTTCACTTAGCCTGCGGCGTGAGCGCTGGCCTAGTAGTTCTAATGATGTCCGTAACTGGCGTTATTCTAACCTACGAACGACAAGTTCAAGTCTGGGAAGACCGCAGCTACTACGCCGAGTCTGAAGCGGGTCAGCAGATGATGACCGCCGACCAGCTTATTGCGGCTAGCCAGAATCTTGAGGGGTTCGAGCCTACCAGCTTGATGTTAAGTTCAGACTCGACCGCCCCTGCCATGCTCCGACAAGGTCGTAGCCAAACCAAATATCTCAATCCCTATACTGGTCAGGCCTACCAACCACATTCTGATTCCTTCAGCGCCTTCTTCTCAACTGTGCGTGGCTGGCACCGCTGGTTCAACATGACAGGTGATAGTCGCAGCTCGGCACGGGTTGTTACGGGTGCTGCCAATCTAATGTTCCTCTTCTTAGTGCTCAGCGGCATCTATCTTTGGCTTCCAAAAATCTATGTCTGGGCAACGATACGTGCGCGTCTGTGGTTCAACACATCGAACATCAATGCCAATGCGCGGGACTTTAACTGGCACCATGTGTTCGGTTTTTGGGCCGCTATTCCGCTTGTGGTAATCATTTCTACGGCTACCGTCTTCAACTACTCTTGGGCCAACAATCTTGTCTATCGACTTGCCGGCGAAGAGCCTCCCGTAAGAGGAAGATCTGCCAGCGCTGAAACAACAGAGCCCGCACCTGTAAGCCGACTACCTTATGCCGACTTAGTAAGCACTGCAAAAACATACAGTGATGACTGGCGCACGATTACTCTCGCCATACCCGCCGCAGAAGCCAACACTGCAAGCTTGACGCTAGATGAGGGTGACGGCGGGCAACCGCAGAAACGCCATGTGCTCACACTGGATGTCAGCGACGGCGATGTCGTTAAGTGGGCCCCTTTCACCAGCCAAACAGCAGGTGCGCAGGCAAGACGTTGGGTACGGTTTCTGCACACCGGCGAAGCACTGGGTATAGCTGGGCAGACAATAGCAGGCATAGCATCATTCGCTGCCATACTCATGGTATGGACTGGCCTTGCACTTGCGCTGCGCCGCTTCCTGCGCTGGCTCGAAAAACTAAAGCGCAACAGAGAAGCAGAAGTTGCCTCGACCTAGATGCGTGCCCAGCAGAATGCTAGCTAATTCTGCAAAGGCGCTCTCTGTAGAAAATTCACTAGGATGACACCCCGCCCCCGCTATCTTTGATAACATCCCCTCTTCTGCAATTAACCACAAATGTGCTGCGGGCAAAATGTTAAAGATACTCACTCTAGGCGTCCTGCTCGCAACCACAGTAGTGAGTTGCGCCACAAAGATAGCTCCCACCGATCAGGGCATCCCTTGGGAACTTGCGGAGCTTCGCAGCGACACCCTCTCCGATCTGCGCTATCACTTTGCGCTGGAAATTCCATCTTCGCCCATAGAAGCCATTACTGGCATGTCCAGTATTACTCTTGATTGGGATGACCCAAGCGCACAGCCCCTAACTGTAGACTTCCTCTTGCCAGAACAGAGGGTGCATTCCGTCTTGGTAAACAACGTAGCTGCGAACTGGCAACCGCTGAATGACCATATTGTCATTCCTGCTGCTGCGCTGAAAAAGGGAGAGAATCGCATAGACCTAACTTTCGATGCGGGCGATGAAGCCTTTAATCGTCGCGAAAATTTTCTCTACGCGTTGTTTGTACCAGACCGCGCGCATTTTTCTCTTCCCTTGTTCGATCAGCCCAACCTAAAAGCAAAGGTTACCTGGGACGTGACTGTGCCAGAGCAATGGAAGGTGATAGCGAATGGACCAGAGGCTTCTGCAAGTACGCAGAATGGCCGTACACATTTCACCTTTCTCGAGACCGAGCCGATGCCTAGCTACTTGTTTGCAGTAGCGGCAGGCATATTCGAGAGAGAAACTGCGGTGATTAATGGCCGCACTTTTAACATGTATCACCGTGAGACTGATGCAGACAAAGTTGCGCGTAATCGCGATGAAATATTTCAGCTACATGCCACGACGCTAGACTGGTTAGAGGACTACACGCAGATCGACTACCCGTTTCAGAAGTTCGACTTCGTGCTGATCCCGTCGTTTCAGTATGGCGGCATGGAGCATCCCGGCGGAATTCTCTACCGTCAAGCGAGCATCTTTCTGGATGAGACTGCCACTCAGAATCAGGTGCTAAGTCGCGCCTCGCTTATCGCACACGAGACAGCACATATGTGGTTCGGGGATCTCGTTACCATGAATTGGTTCGACGATGTTTGGACCAAGGAAGTGTTCGCCAATTTTATGGCGGCAAAAATTGTGAACCCCTCTTTCCCCAAGGTTGACCACGAACTCCGCTTTCTAACAGCGCATCATCCGACGGCCTACTCCGTAGATCGTACAGATGGCGCAAATCCAATTCGGCAGCCTCTAGATAACTTACGATTCGCTGGCACTCTTTACGGGGCAATCATTTATCAGAAGGCGCCCATCGTGATGCGTCATCTAGAGAATCGCGTAGGAGAAGAGTTATTTCGCGATGGTATGCGCGAGTATCTAAGTACTTATGCCTACGGCAACGCTACCTGGCCCGATTTGATTACCATACTCGATACGCGATCTGAGCAAGACCTCGCCGCATGGAGTCAGGTATGGGTAGAAGAAGCAGATCGGCCAACCATCAGCGTCGTCAGAGAGGGCGGCGATGTCGTTGTTGAGCAACAAGACCCTGCGGGACTAGGGCGCATATGGCCACAGACACTAGAGATGCGTATAGGTTCGATCCAAGCAAACGCCCCAGTAACCATAGAGTTAGGGGTAGAGGCACAGCGCCTGCCCGGCCTAGGGAATGCAGAGTTTATCTTGCCGAATGGTAGCGGTGTCGAATATGGCGCGTTCATTCTAGACGCACCTAGCCAAGCCTATCTGCTCGCTCACTTGAACGAATTAGCCACCCCGCTGCTGCGTGGGGCAACTTGGGTCACTTTGTGGGATCAGCTCTTGGAAGGGCGTCTCGCTCCTAATTTGTTTATGCAAGCCGCGCTTGAAGCACTAGCAATCGAGCAAGATGAGCTAGTCGTTTCCCGAGTTATCAGTTATACCAGTGCTGTCTACTGGAACTATCTAAGCAATGTCGACCGGCGAGGCTGGAGCTCCGAAGTTGAAAACTTACTTTGGACACAAGTGATGAGCGAAAGGTCTCGTTCGGGCCGATCCTCCTTCTACTCTGCCTATCGAAACCTCGCTATCACCGATGAAGGGGTCGCTCGATTACAGAGGTTGTGGACAGGCGATGAGCAGGTAGCCGACTTACCGCTCTCCGAATTAGACCAAATAGCCTTAGCTAGTGGGCTTGCCATAAAAGGTGTCGCCAATGCCGAAGCAATCCTAACAGAGCAGCAAGAGCGCATCGAAAATCCTGACCGACATGCACGATTCAAATTTGTGCGCGACTCCCTCTCGGCCGACCCATTGCTTCGGGCTAACTTTTTCGAAACACTTAAGCTGGAATCGAATCGCGACCGTGAGGCCTGGGTAATAGCAGGATTGAATAACATCCATCATCCACTACGTGCAGAGGAATCTATCGATTTGATAGCACCAGCATTGAACATGATCACAGAGATTCAGGAGACTGGGGATATTTTCTTTCCGGGGCGCTGGCTGGGCTCGACACTGCAGGGGCACAATTCAGTCGCCGCAGCAGAAATCGTTACACTCTTCATGAAATCAACACCTGACCTTTCATCACGTCTGAAATCAAAGGTTTTACAATCAGCCGATAGCTTATTTCGTTCTGCGTGGCTTCTCCATGGCTGGAGTGCGGAGTAATCCTGAGTTGCTGCTAACTTAAGATACAAATGATGAAAGACCAACGAATGCTCGCAGAATGATCTATTCTCTGCCGTCTTCCCTCAATCTTACTCGGCAAAATATTCGGCTGCCTCACCTATCGCTGACAGGTCTCTAAGCATATAAATCGTGTAAGTTTTTTCACCTTCATTGATCGTTTTAATACGAACTCTCACGCCAATGGTTTCACCCTCAGCGTCTTCCATCCATGAATCAAATTCTTTGTACTCTTCAACATCCTTGTGAAAGTAATTATCGACAAAGAAATCATCTATGTGCACCTTCCCGATAGCCTGTTCAGGGGTATAGCCAAACTTCGCCTCAGCTCCCTTATTCCAAGTAGTAAGCAGGCCAGCACTGTTTACCGCGACTATAATATCCATCGAATAGTCCAGTATAAACTGCACATTTGCTTCCGACTGAATTCGGCGACGCAGCAACGCCTTCACTTTTTCATGTGTTGATTGAACCTCGAACAGATGAAGCGCAGACAACAATGCCGGAAACAACATGAGCTCAAGAAAATAGAGGAGGTAGACTATCTCCATCGAACTTGAAATAGGGATTCCTAGACGAAGAATCAACAATACAACGCTACTAATAAGCAGGAGAACTCTGCTCGTAGATGATTTCAAACTAACTCGAAACAGTTGCAGAAAAATTAGCAAGCTTACAAGGATTGTCGGAATAGAAATGAAATACCAAACGGTAACAGTCTGCGGCAGGCCAATAAATGCAAGATAGGCTGCTGCACAAATCCAGGCAGCAACCAAAACAGCCAACACAGCCTTCTCCTGCCTTACTAGTTCTCCCTTCATTCTCATTAGAGACCCGAGAAAAACCCAGGATGCAAGAAATTGCAGGCAGGATGATGCCAGATAGTTCAGGTTAGACTGTGGGGAAAAGGCGAGCAGGACATCTGGAATCTGTCTCGCGACTGCAATAAGCCCCGCGGCACACGCCCATGCAAGGTAAGGTTTATGCGAACTCAGATAGTCAACCCGCAGCCCTAAGGTAGGCATGAGGGTCAGGAAGACTATAAAAAAGCCCGCAATTAAACTGTAAGAAGCATCTGTTTCGATCATATGAAATAACTTATTATTATGATTGCAGCACTTTGAACTACGTTTCGAGAGCGTGCAATACTAGCCCACCCACCCAGCTTGAACAAAGAGAAGTGAGAACAAATTGCTAGTAATTACTTCAGGCCCCGTATATTCCAAACAATTAGTCTATAAGCATTGATCTATAGGCTTTCATATCAGCGGCTTTACCATCTTTATTACCGTGTTTTCAGACCCATTGGCAGCTGTATCAACCTTGCGATCCACTTCGACATAGCCACGAACCCGATACAGAGGCTCACCTGGAACAGTTGAGCCTAGCTCGATGGTCATAAACCCCGCCTTTCGCGCTGCTTCCTCGCCTAGCTCCAGCAACAAAGTACCTATACCCTTTCGCGTCCACTGGGGGTGAGTATACATCGCCCGTATACGTGCGGCGTCAGTTGATGGACTACTGAGGCTATCATCGCGGCCAACCGTGTGGTCACCACCGTACAAGGTCTTGCGCTTTCCCCAACCACCGCAACCTACCAGCACTAGCCTTCCCTCATGAACTGTCTCTATCAAAAAATAGGTTCCATCCTCGATCAGCGTTTTGTCCACGCCCATCGTTTCCTTCGCCGCCTCGATCTCACTAGCCGACAGAAAAGCCTTCATGTTTTCGGCTATCGATGCCTGCATCAGTTGTCGTATGGATTCTGTGTCAGCTGCTTGCGCGACACGGTGAGTAAATACGAAGGAAGGTTCTTGCTGGTCAGCCATACCATTATCCGGTGTAGATCATTCAATTATGCATTCTTGCGAGACCGAAAGAATAACAAACTATTCGCAGACTAGAGGCTTAAAAAATTTAATTACTCTCTTCGTCTCTAATTTGACGAAACTACCAACGCCTATCGATCCGGTAGGGCTCGCAATCCACCGGCGTTTCTTTGTCACCCGCCAAGGCAGCCAGTATGGCGCCTGTTATCGCCGACTGAGTCAGCCCCAGATGGCCATGACCAAACCCAAAAAAGACATTCTGGTAATGAGGCGAAGCTGAAATCACCGGGATTGAGTCTGGAACGCTAGGACGAAACCCCATCCAACATACACCCTCTTTAGTTTGCAGACCGGGCAACACATTGGCCGCGCATTTAGCCAGATGCTCTGCTCTGGAATAATCCGGCGCTGCGTCTAGTCCAGCGAACTCAACTGTGCCAGCGAGACGCAAACCGTCCTGCATCGAGGTTGCTGCGAATCCACGCACAGGAAAAATCAAATTATGGTGCAAGTCCATGCCGGGGCGGGGCAACATCAGGTGATATCCCCGCTCAGTATCCAAGGGAACCTTACTTCCTAACTGCTTTGCCAAGACCCCCGAATAGGCACCGGCTGTGACGAAGACCTCGTCGACATCTATTTCCTGCTCGGCCTGAATCGCTGCAACGGTGCTACCATCACAAGTAAAGCCACTCACCTGTTCCTGAATGTATTCACCGCCCTGCTGACTAAACAATTCAAAAAACTTTTGCGACAGAGCCAATGGAGAAATTGTGTGCGCCGAGTTTGGCGTGAGAATAGCGCCAGCGAGGTTGACGCTAAGGCTAGGCTCCAGTTTATGAAGCGCTACTCCATCGAGCAATTGATAGACAACACCCCTACGATCACGATACGCACACTCTTCTTTAGCCTTAGCGAACTCAGCCTTGGTTTCATAGACATAGAGTGTGCCATGCTGTCGAATTAACTGTTGCGCACCTGCCTTGGAGAGCAGCGGCTGGAAATGCTCTAGTGCTGAGGCGGACAGCGCGGAGATTGCAATAGAGGCCTGCTCGGCTGTTTGCACATTGCCATTGCGCAAGAAACGAACAAGCCAAGGAAGAAATTCGAAAAGATAGCTTGGCCGCAGCCGCACTGGCGCCATCCAATTCAACGTCATCGCAGGAATTTCCTTCCACATACCCGGCATCGATTCCGGATGCACCGCTCCGGTGGAAATGATCCCAGCATTACCTGAACTAGTGCCTTCACCGGGTAGCAATCGATCTATTAATACTACCTGACGGCCACTCTCCTGCAGGGATAGGGCAGTTGCTAATCCAACAATGCCCGCACCAATCACACCGCTTCGTTTCATTGGCCAAATATTCTCAATGCTTAAATAAAATAAACTAAGTGCTCGCTAAATGTGGATCCAATACGCTCATTGCCGTGTTAACAACATTACGCATCTTCTGCTTGCTGGGGTTAATTCTAGACAATACTCGAATGCCTTGCACGCTGTGCTGAAAAAACTGAGCATAAGCCTTCGTGTCAATTTCTGGCTTGAGCTCGCCAACTTTAACTGCTCGATCCAATTGCTTCTTAAAAAATTTCTCATTATCACTATGAACAGAATCGATGAACTCAGCTATTTTAGCGTCTTGCGATTGTTCTATGGTGGCATTAGTGATCATACAGCCATTTGTTCGTGACTTATCTACGGCTCGCGCAGCGATAGCATCCCAGTACTTCCTGAAGCCACGAATCGGGGACTCGTCTTTCTCGATCAATTCAAACAAAAACTGAGAGTGCTCGCGATAACGCTGCAAAGACTGGATATACACTTCCCGCTTGCTACCGAAAGTATTGAACAACGAGCCCTCCGATAGACTAGCACTCGTCGCTAACTGCTTTGTTGTCGTCGCCTTGAAGCCTTGCTGCCAGAATAGTTTGAGCATCTGGTCCAGCGCTTCATTTACGTCGAAGTGTAATATGTCAGGCATCAATCCGTTCCGCAGTCTCGATAGTCACAATCAGTTAGCGTAATCACTAAGTGAATTCTTACAAATTGTAGCAGCTCGTTGACATTCTTTGAGTGATCACTTTAAGATCAAAATCGCTTTCGTGCAAGCAGTATTGATCCAGCAGTGGCTCTACAACAATAATTCGAAAATAGGATAGTTGAGCATGGTAAATATGCGCTATACAAAGAACCGGCTCCTAGGCCTCATTCTCCTAACACTACTCTGCGCCAGCAATTTTGCCCATGCGCAAGATTCGGAGGACGATAACACTACAATAACCTTTCCCGCCTCTTACTTTGCACAATTTTCTCCGACTACGATTAACGACATGCTGGACCGTGTGCCCGGCATCGAACTGATTCGTGCCGGAAGCGGCACGCTAGCAAGTGATGGCGACCGCGGGCTAGGCTCTGAATCGCCAATTTTGATTGATGGTAAACGCCTGGCTGGCAAAGCTAGCGAAGCGGACAGCCAGCTCGCGAGAATCTCTGCCGATGAAGTCGACTACATCGAAATAATACGCGGCACTTCCAGCGACCTGGACGTGCAGAACTCTGGTCAAATCGTGAATATCGTTCTGTTAGAGTCTCAGTCCCGCTCCACCATCGCCTCCGAATTGACTCTTAATCACCACGAAGATGGCACAAGCAATCCTGCCGGCTCAATCTCCTGGAGTCGGCAAACAGGTGCCTGGTCCTACTTGCTGAACGGCCAGATAAAAAATACCTATACCCATCAAGAAAACTTCGAAGAAAGCCTCTATCCTGATCTATCCCTGAACGAATACATTGACTGGGATCGCATTATCGATGAGACGCAATATGAAGTTAACGCGAACATTACTTACAGTCCCAGCAACCGTGACAGATTCGCACTCAATCTACTCTATAACGAAAGCGAACCCGAGAATAATGTGTTTCGAGTGTTTACTGACTTCAATAGCACGACTCCATTCTCCTATCATGATCGAGAAACACTCCCCTCCAACAAAGAAAACTGGGAAATTGGTGGCGACTTTCAACACGGGTTCGAGAATGGCAATCGCATCAAAGCATTATTCATCGTCAACAAAGAGGACAAAGCAACGCTAAGACAGCGTTTCAGGGCGGCTACCGTCGGCGGCGCGGAGAGCCCCATTCTCTATCTCGACACATCGAGCCGCTATCAGGAACGCATCGTTCGCTCTTCTTACATTGCGAATTTAACCGCCAATCAGGGCTTGGAATTTGGCATCGAGGCCGCGCAAACCATTCTAGACTCAAATTTGCTGATAGCCGTGCCGTCCTCCACACCGGGAAACCCGCTCTATAATGGACTGACTTCCAGACCCCTACCGAATGCAAACTCAACGGTAGAGGAAGTACGCTTCGAACCTTTTGTCATACACAACTGGCAGATCAATTCGCGTATGTCTCTGGAAAGCTCTCTCGTTGCGGAGTGGTCCGAAATCACACAGAGTGGAGACTTAAGCAATAAACGTGATTTCAATTTCGTAAAACCCAAATTCGATTTCCGTTTCAACATAAGTAATTCGCTGCAGGCTAAGGCGTCATTCGAGAAGGTTGTTTCGCAGCTGAGCTTCGGCGACTTTTCTCAGAACACTAACAATAACGACGACGACCAAGACACTTTTGCTGGCAACCCATCGCTAGAACCCGAAGAGAGTCTGAGAGCCGAGTTTGGATTGGACTATCGCCTACCTAATGATGGTGGCGCGATTAACGCGCGCTATTTCTATTATGATTTCGATAACAAAATCGGCAAGATCGACATCTCACCCAGCATTGACAATTTACAGTCAACAAACGGCAATGTTGGGCCCGGGCAAGCCTATGGCCTGATTCTAAACACCAGCATCAGACTGGGCTTTCTCAATCTCCCATCCGCGTTGCTGACTGGCGTATTGACGCTACAGGAATCTGAATTTGATGACGACCCCTTCACTCCCAGAGAGCATGGCTTCGCCCCCTTCGATAGGGGCGGGCTGCGGCTGGGCTATAGACACGATGTCACTGCGCTCAATCTGAGTTACGGTTTCAATTGGCTGCTGTTGATTAAAGATGGACGTCGAGGCTTCGATGTAAATACCGAATTTGATTTCGTTAGACCGGATCTAATAACAGCCTTTGTGGAGAAAGTTGGCTACGCGGGCATTACCTACCGACTAGAAGCAAACAATATCGACAATCACAACCCCTGCGGCATTCGCTATCGTTACAATGGCTATGTAAGAGACAACGATGTGCGAGAGATCGAACAGAACTGCTACACTAACGGAGTTAGCGTTGCCTTCAAGATGCGAGGCACGTTCTAATTTCAAGAGCAGAAAGACTAGCGGCATAGGGCGCACAAAATATCTTACACATTATTTTTCATTTCCTAGTACCGCTGCCTTTTTCCGCAGGCATCTATAAGAAAGCATGGTTGAAAAACTATGCCCTGATGCTTGCCGGGCTGCTGATTGATATCGACCATCTGTTAGCCGATCCAATCTATGATGCCGAGCGCTGCAGCATCGGCTTTCATCCTCTACACACGCCCATTCCTATATTCCTCTACGTCATGCTGTTAGTGCACCCAAAGACTCGAGCGCTCGGCATCGGCTTGTGTCTGCACATATTGCTAGATGCTGTCGATTGTCTTATTTAGTGACCAACCAAGCAGGCAGTTTAGCCCGCAAGCAAAGGCGGAACTGGACAGTCGATAGTCGCCGCAACGGCTCGCAGCAGCTCCACCTCTATTGGCTGAATCTTACCATCGGCAGTAATACAACAAACACAGGCTTTTAGTAAGGCCGGTTTCTGCAGGGGTTTTAGATCTGCAAGATCATCCAAGGCATTGTTCAAGGTATCGAAATCAATCTTGCTCACTTCAAGAAGCTGCAATGGCAACTTCAATGCATCGGCACCCGCTGCGAAAGTCTCCTTGCTAGTCTTTCCATCTTGAACAGTTGAATGAGTAAGTATCGAAAGCAATACGGAAATGGATTGCACACAGCTCTTCAGATTTTTCTTTCCAAAATACGGTGCCGCCCCTTTCTTGAATACGGCATCTAAGCTGTGCATCACTATTTTTTGCAGAGACCATTCTAGCAAACTGACTTTCTTATCTATCTCCACAAGTGTTTTGAAGTTAGACCTGAACAATTGATACTGACTCTGCGACAACTGACGCAAGCTCGACAAGGCGATGGTTATCAAGGCCAGGCGCTGTTCGGCAGCCACGACTTGCTCAGACTGGTATACTCTCTGCAACTCCTCGAACACACCGACATCTGCGCTGCCTTGTAATACTTGCAGCTGCTTGACTCGAACCGACTCGTCTTTGCTCAGCACCAGAAAATAAACGATCGCTCGCGCTCCAGAAGGTTCTCGCGCAGCATCGAGGAACAGTTGCGGAATCTGTTTCACTAGTGCATCTGCGTAATCTAAATGCTTGCTATCTGGATTCCCCACTTGATTGATCACAGCATCTGCCAAAAGTACACCGGTCGCTCCAGTTAGTATCGCCGCCGCCTTCTCCTGCTGACTCGCTCCAGAAGGCGCCTTCTGCTGCTCCTCGGCTTCGGTTGCTGCAAGCGCCGATCGATCCCATTCGCTTTCATCATAGTCACCCCTCCAGCGAGGCAAGATAGCGAGTATGCGATCGTTCAGGGGTGGATGAGTCGCATACAGACGACTAAGCGCCGTAACCTGCCCCTCTTCAAACAGAGCGTGGCTAATTTCTGCGCTCTTCGGATTCTGCAGATAGGATCGATCTTGATTGCGTGCGATCTGCATCAACGCCTGACCTATGCCATCTGGGTTGCGGGTAAATTGCACCGCGGAGGCATCCGCCAAGTATTCGCGCTGCCTACTCACAGCAGCCTTTATCAAGTTGCCAAAAAATGTACCTACGAACCCCACGATGACTAAACCTAGGCCGAGAAACACGATCCCACCGGAATCTTTTGAGCGGCGACTATAACGCCCACTTCTAAGCAGGTGATAACCAATAATCCCCAACACCATAATGCCGTGTAATACGCCAATCAGACGAATGTTAATACGCATGTCACCGTGCAGGATATGGCTGAACTCGTGTGCAATAACGCCCTGTAGTTGATCGCGACTCAGTGTGTCGATAGCACCTCGCGTGACTGCCACTATAGCGTCGCTAGGCGAGTAGCCTGCCGCGAAGGCATTGATGCCACTTTCCTCCATTAGGTACACCGGAGGAATCGGCGTACCAGAGGCAATTGCCATTTCTTCAACGATATTCAGAATGCGTCTCTGTGCCGGGTCTTGAGAGCCAGAGACCAGCAAGCGCCCGTTCATCATTTCGGCGATACGGGCACCGCCACCGGAAAGAGAACTAATTTTATAGAGGCTGCCGAACAACACTACCGAACTAACGATTGCTCCGATAACTAAAAATTGGAGCGGATCAAAATGAAAGCTGGACGTGAACGCCATGCTCGTCATGGCGGTGCCGCCGAAAGAAAACAGCGCCATCACCAGAAGATTGGTAATTACAATTAGAGATAATACCGCTAGAGCGAACAGGAAAATTAATCTTCCTGTATTACGCTTAGCCGTATCTTGCGATTCAAAGAAATTCATCGTGAGCGTCGCTAACCTATAAATCCAAAATTATCTTTCTGTATAACAACCAAGGGGAAACCCTAATCGATGTTAGAAAGAGACCTTTGGCGCCGCCTGTATCGCTTCGCTATCTTCAAATTCGAGCAGGCTTGCATCGCTGCCATGACCGAAGAACCCAGCCACAGCGACAGGCGGGAAAGACTGACGATAGATGTTGTAGGCCATGACTTGGTCGTTGAAAGCCTGCCTAGAAAACGCCACCTTGTTCTCCGTTGTAGTGAGCTCTTCACTCAGCTGCATCATAGTCTGATTAGCTTTCAAATCTGGGTAGGCTTCCATAACCACATTGAAACGGCTCATCGCACCGGCGAGCGCGCCCTCTTGACCCATAAGCTCCTGCATCGCTGCAGCGTTGCCGGGATCGGATGCGGCGGCAGCCAAGCCTGCAGCAGCAGAGTTACGCGCGGAAATAACAGCCTCTAGAGTTCCTTTTTCATGCTCCATATACGCCTTCGCCGTCTCCACTAAATTAGGAATCAAGTCATAGCGACGCTTAAGCTGGACCTCGATCTGCGCAAAGGCATTCTGGTAACGATTCTTGAGGCTAACTAACTGGTTATAAATACCAACAATATAGAAGAATAGGACAGCAACAATTACTAGCACCACAATCGTTGAAATTTCCATAGTTTGGCTCCTTCTGAGGGTGAGTTTTGCGCCCGCGAAATTGGGCAGCGGCCCCCATTATTCCACTAATCAGCGCTCTTGTCCCCGTAGGATATGCCTTTAAACAAATGGGTTTCTCAGATTCTGGATTATCTGCTAAGCTGCGAAACATCGCTCACTCCTAAGAAGAATAACTATTATGAGCACTGGAATCCTCGCCCTTCTATCGCTTCTGCCTATCATTTCCGTTGCTGTTTTTCTGGTATTACTACGCTGGCCTGCAAGCCGCGCTATGCCAATCGCCTATGTGGTGGCGGCTGCACTCGCTTTTTTCGTCTGGCAGGTGCCCGTCAATAAGGTGCTTGCTGCGAGTGCTAACGGCCTCTGGGTAGCCGCTACGCTCATTTATATTATCTTTGGCGCAATCTTGCTGCTTAATACACTGCAGCAAAGCGGTGCCATTCGCGCCATTCGCCAAGGCTTCTCAGACATCACACCGGATCGCCGCATTCAAGTAATTATCATCGCCTGGCTATTCGGCTCCTTCATCGAAGGCTCAGCAGGCTTCGGAACGCCTGCCGCGGTGGCCGTGCCGCTAATGGTCGGACTGGGTTTTCCGGCGATGGCAGCGGTAGTCGCCGGCATGATTATTCAAAGCACTCCAGTATCATTCGGCGCCATGGGCACTCCGATCATGGTCGGCGTAAACACAGGACTTTCAGCAGACCCAGAGATGGCAGCCTATGCTGCCCAATTGGGATTCGCGGAGTGGGACCAATTCCTAGCGTTCATCGCGACGAAGATCGCATTGATCCACGCGATTGCCGGCACTTTTATTCCACTTCTAGTCGTAGCAATAATGACTCGCTTCTTCGGCAAGAACAGAACGTTCTCCGAAGGCTTTAAGGTATGGAAGTTTGCCTTATTCGCGGCCTTCGCCATGACCGTCCCCTACCTCTTAGTAGCCACCTATTTCAGACCCGAATTCCCATCGCTTATCGGTGGTCTGGTCGGACTCAGCGTTGTCGTCAGCGCAGCAAAGGCTGGTTTTCTATTACCGAAAGAAGATGAAATCTGGGACTTCGACGACAAAGAGAACTGGGATGAAGAATGGACTGGCAATATGAAACTGGAAGCCGAAGATGAGAGCGTTCCAATCATGGGCATTGTCCGAGCCTGGTCGCCCTACTTATTTGTCGCCGGCTTATTGGTTATAACTCGCCTACCCTATTTCAATCTAGAACCAGTCTTGCGTGGACCGGGCATCCTAACAACTTGGTCATGGGGACAAATTTTCGGTAGCGACATTACTGCTTCTTTCCAGCCGTTCTGGTCGCCTGGCACAATATTCATTATCGTCTCACTCATCACCATGGGCCTACATAGCTTAAAACCATCGGAATACAAGATCGCTTTCGGTAAATCCTTGAAAACACTAGTCCCCGCTTCAATGGCACTCGTGTTCACCGTTCCTATGGTTCAGGTTTTCATCAATTCCAGCGGCGGTGCTGCGGGTTATGAACAGATGCCACTCGTGCTTGCCGAGGGAGTTGCTAATCTTACCGGCTCAGCGTGGCCCTTCTTCTCCACCTTTATCGGCGGACTCGGCGCCTTCGTCGCAGGCAGCAACACTGTGAGCAATATGATGTTCTCTCTATTCCAGTTTGGTGTGGGCGAACGCATCATGGCAGACCCAACATGGATCGTTGCCTTGCAAGCCGTAGGTGGAGCTTCTGGCAACATCATCTGTGTTCACAACGTGGTTGCCGCGTCGGCTGTCGTAGGCTTAGTTGGTAAAGAAGGCGCAGTAATACGCAAGACCCTGCTACCGTTCTTCTACTATGCGCTTCTGTCCGGCTCGATTGGTTACGGAATTGTGAACATGAGCACCGGCATTCTCAACGCAGGCTTCATATTGGCTGCGCTAATATTCGCCACGATGATCTTTTTTATCATCAAGTTCAATCGAAGCGGCTCGACCTGACAGCTGAGCAGCACTAGCCTATACTGAGCCCTTCGATCATTAGCTAACCTCTCACAGGTTCTCCGTTGTGCCCTTTAGTTATGCCTGAAGCCTCAGAGAAAAATTCCCGCTCTCTCATATTTGCCACTGCCGGTCACGTCGATCACGGCAAGACCTCATTGGTCGCCAATATCACCGGCACCAATACCGATACTCTCGCAGAAGAAAAGAATCGTGGCCTGACCATCGTTCCTGGCTACGCCTACCATCACTTCGCCAGCGTCATCGATGGACAGGAATGTGACAACACGCTGGGCTTCGTCGATGTCCCCGGCCATATTGATTTCATCAACAATATGCTGGCCGGCGTGGGAGCGGTTGACGGTGCATTACTAGTTATCGCCGCCGACGATGGCATCATGCCGCAAACACGAGAGCATCTTGCGATACTCGATCTGTTAGCAGTTTCACGCGGCGCTATAGCGCTGACAAAGACCGATCGCTGCGAACCCGATCGCGTGCAAACTGTCACCAAAGAAATCAGACAGCTCCAAGCCACCACCAGCCTAAAGGACGCGCCTATCTTTGCCCTCTCGAATGAGAGTGGTGAGGGCATAAGCGAGCTCAGCGACTATCTGCAGAATCAGTTCAAGGATGACAGCGCCCTAAAGAAGAACAGTAATGAGGACCAGTACTTCCGTTATTTGATCGACAGAAGCTTCGTCGCCAAGGGAATCGGTACAGTATTAACCGGTAGCGTCCGTGCAGGCTCGATCAAGACAGGCAACAGCCTTAAGCACACCGCAACTGGCGAACTAACCAAACTGCGAAGCGCTAGATTGGACAAGACTGAGCTTAGCGAAGTCCACAAAGGCCAGCGCGCCGCAATGAATGTAAGCCTGGACCACAAGCTTGTAAGCAGAGGTGACTGGCTAGTCGATGAGAAACTCTTTCATCCGGTCAATCGCCTAGATACAACAATAAATTTCATAGACCCGGACTTTACATTGCAGAGCAGTGCGCAATACCATCTGCACATCGGCGCCTCTCATCACGTGGTTAATATTAGACACCTGGGAGAGAGCCTATATCAGATAAAATGCCTCGACCAAATGATTGCCCATCACGACGATCGATTCATCATACGCGACCCAGCATCACAACATACACTAGGCGGCGGCAGCGTTATCGATATTTTTATACCGAAGCGTAAACGCAGCAGCGAATCACGACTCGCACAACTTAAAGCAATGCAACATGGCGCCTTTGAGTCACTAAAGCAGCTTCTCAAAGCGCAAGTCGACGGTGTCAAGCTACAAGAATTTTCAAGCTGTCGGAACATCAGCGATATTGCTATAGAAAAATTACTCGCTAATCTAGAACAAGAGAATGTAGGCTTTCACTCTCTCAACTTGGAAAAATCCTCACTACCCGTACTACTGCATAAAAATTACTATGACGAATACTCCAGCAATATTCTGAGTTTCATCAAGAATTTTCACCAACAACAAGCCAATCAACAAGGTATTAGCGAGCCTGCCCTCAGCCACGGGGTCGACTTCGCTAGCTCCCACCTGCTGTTCCACGGCATCCTACAGAGCCTGTTAGACTCGAACACAATCAAGCGCACCGGCACGCTTCTCCATCTACCTAGCCACAAGGCCTCGCTGAGCGCAGAAGAAGAAGCCTTCCTAGAGCAAGTACGCCCCTTATTATTGAAGGCAGGCTACGTGCCACCGCGCACACGCGAATTGGTGGAGATGACAAATATTCCACTAATGACACTGGAGCGAATCCTGCGCGAGTCGGCCAAAGCTGGCACGCTGATCAAGATTGCGGAAAACCGCTACTACCTGCCCGAAACCATCATGACTCTTGCCGGCTTTATAGAACAGTTACTAGAAGCCGAAAGTGAGGGCAGCGGATTCTCAGTTATTCAGTTTCGCGACGCATCAAAAATAGGGCGAAACCTCTGCATCGAGATCCTCGAATATTTTGACAGCGTTGGCTTTACACGCAGAGACGGCAATAGCCGCTTCGTTCGCACAAACAAAGAAAACATATTCGGGAAGTAGTAAAAGGCCTGAAGAAAAAAGAAAAAATACGGCAAGGCTTTGATCCAGTCGATTTTCCAAGACTGGATAAAACTGCTAGTCTAAACCGAACAGGAAATCATAAATTGACTGCTAAGTAGGGCGACGAAATGGGTCTAGAGATAGACAAGACAGACTTTACCGCAAGCGACTTTGAACATTTCGGGACCCGCCTGCGTGACAATCTGAAGGCGCTTGAAATAGTTTTAGCGCGACCAGACTTCGGCGAGGGAGAACTCTCATTCGGCGCCGAACTCGAATTGTACATCGTCGACAAAGACTGCAGGCCTCTGCACATCAATCAAGAAATCATCGCTAAACTCAACGATCCGCAACTTACTCTAGAATTGAATCGCTACAACCTTGAGTACAATTTTAATCCTTCGCTAATTAAAGATAATTGCTTCGCCGCAACTGAGAAGGAAGCGCTAGCAGCCATGGACAAGATAAATGGCGCAGCTGCGGATTGGGGCGGCCAAGTCGTACCTATCGGCATTCTACCCACCCTCGAGCAATCCGACACCGGTTACCACGCGATGACCAAGCTCCCAAGATTCGAGGCGCTTACCAAGGAACTTACAGACATACGCGGCGGTCCGTTTACCATCGCGATAGAAGGCGAAGAGAAACTTCAGCTCGCCATGGATGACGTTACGCTTGAGGGCGCTAACACTTCTTTTCAGATACACCTTCGAGTGCCCGCCGCCGAGTTCGCCGATTTTTATAACGCGATGCAGTTGGTCACGCCGCTAGTGGTAGCCATGGCTGCGAACTCACCGACCTTGTTCGGCCATCGTCTTTGGCAAGAGACACGCATCCCCCTCTTTAAACAGTCTATTGATTGCCGCCCAGAGGATTCATTGAACCCTATTCCTGCGCGAGTAAACTTTGGAAATAACTGGATACGCGAGAGCGCTTACGAATTATTTGCAGAAGCCGCCCTACTCTACCGCCCTATTCTGCCGGATTGCTCCGAAGAAGATTCCATAGCGATAGCCAAGGCTGGTGGCACACCTAGCTTGCATGAGATGCGTCTTCATCAAGGTTCCGTTTGGCTGTGGAATAGACCTGTATATGACCCAACAGGTGCAGGTCACCTGCGTATTGAACTGCGCGCCTTCCCAGCAGGCCCTAGCATCACAGATATGCTCGCAAATGCAGCGCTGGCAATAGGGCTCGCCAAGCTAATGCAGCCGAGCATCAAACAACTCTTGCCGGCTATCCCCTTTACCTATGCGATAGCGAACTTTTATCGTGCGGCTCAGAAGGGGCTCTCTGCAGAACTATTCTGGCCGTCCCTGACTCAGAGTCAGCCAGAGTACAAAACTGTGCCTGAAATACTTAAAGACTTGCTACCTCAAGTTCCAGAGCAACTAGCTGCCATGGGCTTTGTCGGCAGCGACTATGAACCACTTATTCGCGTCATCGAAGAGCGGCTCGCCACCGGGCAGACTGGCGCTCAGTGGCAGCTAAACAAACTCGCCGAGCTCCGTAAAGAAATGCACAAACGTGAGGCTCTAACCGAAATGTTCAAACAGTATCAGAGCAACAGCGCAGCAAATAAACCGGTTGCCCAGTGGAAATAACCACAGATATAGCCGAAGGATCGGCAAGCGAAGTCGGGAACATATTCACCTGGAGCAACCCGAAAGCAGCAGACATCGGAAACTCCGCCGTCGAATTTCTCAAGGCGTTGCCCGGCCCCACACACATACACCTCAAAGGTAGTGATTCTTCGCGCTCGCGAGCAGCAGTAACACTAATGCATGGCAACGAGCCCTCGGGGTTATTTGCAATTTTTGCCCTGCTCAAGCGCGAGCTCAAACCTGTAGTCGATCTGCATTTCTTCATTCTTAATGTAGACGCCGCGAGGCAATCACCGGGGTTTATCTATCGAATGCTTCCCCAGCACAAAGACATGAATCGTTGCTTCACGGAACCCTTCGGTGATTCGGAACCAGAACTGGTAGCGAAAAACCTCCTCGAGAAACTTCAACAACTGCAGCCTGAATGCGTCATCGACATACACAACACCTCCGGCTCCAGCCCTTCATTCGGCGTTACTACTTTCATGGATGAACGCCACGACGCATTGGTCTCACTCTTCACCCACCGCATGATCGTGACAGACTTGAAACTCGGTTCGCTGATGGAAATCAGCGACGCCATGATGCCGACGGTCACAATAGAGTGTGGTGGAGCCCAAGATTCAGAATCGAATATTCTCGCGACGGAAGGCCTAAGTCGCTATCTCACACTGGACGATGTTTTGTCGAAGCAGCACGGTGATATGACATTGGAGTTTTTCCACAATCCGATGCGCCTGGAACTGCATGAAGATAAAGATATTGCCTATGGAGACCACAGCCTGATCGAAGATGGTGTGACGCTTTTGCCTAGTGTGGAGAACTACAATTTCGGCTATGTTGACTCGGCAACGCGTCTCGGCTTTGTCTCTGGCGGCCTAGCAAAAACATTGAGCGTAAGAGACAACTCTGGAGAGGAGCGAATCTCAGATTACTTCGAGCTTCGTGATGGCGAGCTGTACCCGCGCAGAAAAATCAAACTATTCATGGTGACCGGAAATCCAGAAATCGCCCGCAAAGACTGCCTGTTCTATCTTGTTGAACCGGATTAGTCCAGCGGCTGCAGCTTCACTGGCAAAGTCATATAGCCCTTTACGAAACTCGAGTACACGCGCTCAGGCTCACCAACCACTTCCACCTTGTGAAAGCGTTTCATAATTTCTTCCCACACTATGTTCAGCTGCATCTCAGCTAATCTATTTCCCATACAGCGATGCAAACCGAATCCGAAGGAAAGGTGTTGCCGCGCATTTGGCCTGTCGATGAGGAACTCATTCGCTCGCTCGATGACTTCGTCATCACGATTACCCGAGGCATACCACATGACGACCTTGTCGCCTGCCTTGATCTGCTTGCCACCTAGCTCTGTATCCACAAGTGCGGTGCGGCGCATATACGCTAGTGGTGTCTGCCAGCGAATAATCTCAGACACCATGTTGCGAATCAGCACAGGTTTCGCACGCAGCTTGTCGTACTCAGCTGGATTCTCATTCAAAGCGAGCACACCACCGGAGATGGAGTTTCGTGTTGTGTCGTTTCCGCCGACTATCAGAAGAAGCACATTGCCTAGGTATTCCTCCTGCGGCATATTGCGCGTGGCTGCACCGTGGGCAAGCATAGAGATTAAGTCGTTGCCCGGCTTTTCGTTAACACGCTCGTTCCAAAGACGGATAAAATACGCGAAGCATTCCTGTAGTGCCTCCCAGCGTTCCATCTGATCACTAACGACTCCCCCGCCGGGAATTGCCGTCGCCGCATCCGACCAGCGGGTTAGCTTGCTTCGGTCCTCAAATGGAAAATCGAACAGTGTGGCGAGCATCTGCGTGGTGAGCTCGATTGAGACACGCTCAACCCAATCGAATTCTTCGTCGATCGGCAAATCATCGAGGATTGTGCATACTCTCTGCCGAATCAGGCCTTCTAGATTTTTCAAATTCGAGGGAGCGACCACATCCTGAACAACGCGGCGTTGCTCGTCGTGTTTCGGCGGATCCATGGATATAAAAGCGGGGAGCGTGAACTCTTCAAAGCTATCGACAATGCCGATAGTTGGTTCGGAAGAATAAATATGCGGTGACGTATCCACCTCCATAATATCCTTGTACTTCATAATCGACCAATACGGGCCAACCGCGGACTCTGGGCAGTAATGAACTGGTGACTCAGCGCGCAGGCGTTCCATGAAAGGCAAAAATTCATTCGCCCTCCATATACCAGGATGGGATAGATCGATCTTCTCGATTGACATGGAATAGGGATCCTTTCCTACCATGCTCCACTTGCTTTGCTTAGGCACTTGGCCACTCGACACATCGCTCATACTGCCATCCCCCCACAGGATATTGATTGAGTTTTAAATCACTCGCTCAAAAAATTAGAACTGAAACTCAGGCGTGGTAACAACCAAGCCATCTAACTCCTCAGTCACCGGAATCTGGCAAGACAGACGAGAGTTATCTTTGCGATCGGTGCTCAAGCTGAGCATCGCTTCCTCGGTGGGGCTTAGCTCCCCCACCTTCCCTAGCCACTCTTCTTTTATATAGACATGACAGGTAGCACAAGAGCAAGAACCGCCACAGTCTGCATCGATGCCCGGCACGCCATTGGTTACAGCCGCCTGCATTACAGACCCCCCTGTTGATACCTCTACAGGATGCTCGTTACCGTCATGCTCGATGAATAGTATATTTACCATGAAACCAAAACCCTTCTCTCAGGAAAAATCGAAGCCGCAACAATAGCAAGGAATCCCGGCAAGAAAAAGACGGTTTCCTCATTTGTGGCCAATTCATAGGGACTGGCATCATCAGGACTGGAGCCTACAACAGCCGGATTGATAAAAGCCTGCAGCCAGTATCAGGCTTCAGATCGAACTGAGCAGAGACCGGCCTACCTGGTGATGATACGGAATTCCCTTGAAGTTTTGTGCATGCAGAGTTAATTTGAATTCGTACTATCGCCATCCAACCGTTAATCCGACAATGATTTGGAGAACACGATGCTTCAACGAATTCTTAGCACACCCTACTTTGGCTTTGGCTTACTCCTGCTAGCGCCTGCCCTAATGGCGCAAGATAGCGCTAACCCGCGCACGGAATATGGCCAACCCGACATTCAGGGTACCTACACTTTCAGAACACTGACGCCACTGAATCGTCCGCCGGAACTCGCAGATAAAGCGACTCTGACCGCAGCAGAAGTCGCCGAATGGGAACAATTCGAATTACGCCGACAGAATCGCGATCTAATTATCGACTCAGTAGGCGGCGCGGGTTATCCACCAGGGGTGATTTCCTACAATAATTTCTGGTACGAGAGAGGCACCAATGCCCTAGGCGACTATCGAACATCGCTTATCTACGATCCTCCCAATGGTAGACGCCCACCCTTGAATGCAGCTGGCACGGAACGCCGTGAGGCTCGACAGCAAATGTTGTTTGAAAGCGCAGGACCTGAAGGTCGCACCACAGTCGATAGATGTCTTACCGGCTTCGTTGCTGGGCCGCCGATTGTCCCCGGTGGTTACAATAACAATATGCAAATAGTACAAACCGCGAATCAAATCATGATTCTCAACGAGATGGTGCATTCAGCACGCATCATACCCATCGCAGATGCGCGAGAAACGAAACAATTATTATGGGAAGGCAATTCCGTCGCCCACTGGGAGGGTGATACGCTCGTTATAGAAACGAAAGACTTCTATCACCACTACAATGAAGAGGGTATTTCTGAGCAGGCCAGGGTGACCGAGCGTATAAGTCGCATTAACGAAGAAATGCTGGAATATGACTTCACCGTTGAAGACCCACTGTCATGGGATATTCCCTGGTCCGCCAAATTTCCTCTGCAGGTTTCGGCCGACCCTGTTTATGAGTATGCCTGTCACGAGGGCAATCATGGCCTAGTAGGCATCTTAGCTGGATGGCGACGTTATGAGTCTATGGGCATGAATGGAGACGGCACGCCACTTGGAACAAATGGAACTGTGGCCGCTGATGAGTAGCTAGGTAGCAGCAATTGTTTATCGATTAACAAATTACAAAGTTGGAATTAGCGGAAAAGGCATGGATCTAGAACAGGCAGCATTTGTAGCAGAAGTAATCAGTGGAATAGGCGTTATTTTATCTTTAATCTATCTGACATCTGAGGTACGCAGAAGCACAAAACAATCGCAACGGGAGTCTATGGCTTTGTTAACTGCGAAGCGAACCGAAATAATGTATCAAGTAACAGACAACCCCGAGTTGGCATCTATTGTTTGGCGCTGTTTGTCGGGAGCCCGAGTTCCCGCTCACCAATGGGCCCGGTACAGTCTTTATCTCACCACCACCATGGTGACGATTGAGATGGGGTTTAAGAAAATCTGGGACAACGAGGTAGACGCTGTAACCGCCAAAACCTGGCAAGAGGGAGCGGATTTTTGGTTTAAGTATCCTGGCATGAGAACGTGGTGGAAAGCCGGTCAAATAGGCTTTTCCGATATGTTCCGCGACTACATCGATGAACGGTTTAAAGTTGTTGAGGTGGACGGTAGCGATGCTAAGCAGATTGTTGCTTCGTTACCTAGTGCTGATTAGATCCTGCTCTTACCTAGCTAAGAGAAAAAAGTTATTAAACTATAGAGAATTTGCCAAGCAGCTTAGTTAAACGTAAGTTGAAGGTAGATACAGAAATGGTCTTAGAAATCCAATATTCCAACCTACTTAATTCCATTGATGCAATTCTCTGTTGTAAGCACTCCGTGAACAAAGGCTGGGAAATTGACATCTAAAGTCGCTTCCATTTCTTGCATATTGAATGCGCCAATTATGTCTTTCAATAAAGCGAGTTGGCGGAGAGGCAGGAGTCGAATTTTATTTCTATCTTATTGTTTTATAATACTATTTTAGTATAAAAACTCGGTTCGTGTTACATTAGGCCAAAGTCAACGGCTTATGCAGCTCCCAAGTCCTACTTCTTGGAAATAGCTAATCAATAGCTATCTGAGCTTGATTCTTACCCCTGCGAATACTGTGTGCAAAGTACAAACTGACAATGAACAGAAACAATGGCAAACCGACTCGCCCAGCTAGGACCCAATAATCGCTAGCCGTCCTCAGGTAATAAAAATTGATTTGCTCCATCCATTGTATGTTGACCATTGATAGAACGAGTACCTGAGCTACAAGGGACATATAAACTAACGAATAGCTTATAACTGCCATCCAGAATTGAGCCTGCGTTAGCTTATGTCCAACCAAATAACTTGCCGTCAACCAACCAAAGAGTATCGTTATCCATAATTCATAAGCCGATGCAACCATCGCTTCATTTGCGTCGAGATGCTCAACAACCTCAGCGGTGGTCAACCCATTATCTGTTTGAGCTGTGGCCAAGGATGAGATTGTGAGTAGCAGCACTAAGATGATTAATCGCATGAGTCATTCCAAATCAGAAGCCTATTCCCTGAATTCAAGGAATATAATAATTTGGCCTAAGTGTACCTGCCAATGCCTCTTTTTCAAGCATAGGGAGCGTATGTCCGCGCTAACAAATACCTATATATCCAAGGGAAAGGCTTTAACTACCCTCCTCTTATCGATTATTCAATTGACCCCCGTAAAAATCCAAACTAATCTCTGTGACAGCATCCTAATAATAACCATAGGGAGCGGCACTATCGTTACCGTTAATTACTTAATCCCACGGCTACTAACAATATTTTTCGCCATATTCCTATCTTCCACATCAGCTATGGCTGCCGAAGAGGATATGAGCTTTAAAGCTGTTATGGCTAGGGCTGAACAAGGGGATGCAGCCGCTCAGTCCAACTTAGGCTTTAAGTACGAGTTCGGAGACGGTGTTTATCAGGATTATGCCGAAGCATATAAGTGGTATCGGTTAGCAGCTGATCAAGGGGATGCAAACGGTCAGTGGAGCTTAGGCTCTTTTTTCTCCTTCGGAAAAGGTGTTGCTCAGGATTATGCCGAAGCATATAAGTGGTATCGGTTAGCAGCTGAGCAAGGGGATGCAAGCGCTCAGGAAGAAGTAGGCTCTATGTACTACTTCGAACAAGGTGTTACTCAGAGCCTAATAAAGGCTTATGCATGGTATTCACTAGCAGCAGCTCAGGACCACGAAAGGGGTCGAACGAATAGAGACATATTGGCAAGATCACTAACGCCAGACCAGCTCTCCCGAGGACAAGAGATTGCCACGCGTTGTTTCAATTCAGACTATAAAGACTGTGATTAACTAGGACGCATCAATTAAAAAACTAACAACACTAATCCTCCTACTCCTATCACCTCTAGTCACAGCGCAAGAGAAACAGATTTGGACTTGTCAGCAGCTGGCAGGAACACAGCTTATTTGGGAGAACGGCGCTTGGAAACAGGTTAGTGTAGAGCCTACACGTGTTCTACTCAGATTAGGCGGCGAATATTCCAGCTATAGAATGTTGGAAGAGGAGAGGCTGCTAGATTGCTCGGAAGCCTTAGATGGGAAAGTTAGTTGTTTAGATTCGCTAGGCTCTAAACTTATATATATTGATTCAACCTCTGGCAAGATGGGAAGGTCTACCTTGCTTGGCGCAGTACAGGCTGAAGATAGCAGGAGCGCATTAGCTACCGAAATTTACAACTGCACTAAGCTCTGAGCTTCTTGCTTCTAAAACCCGATACTAGCTATGCCCACCCTTTTTGAATTAATTGTTATGTGTCAATTAGTTCGTCCTCAAAGACCCAATACTCTCGCTCTGCTGCGCTATATTCATTTTCTGACATTAGGCCCTCATCAAAGATTGATTTCAACTCTCTTTGTTGAGTAGCAATATCATTAGCTCCTGAAAGAGCCACTGGGCTTAATTTTGAGCTGCAAACCGCCAGGGTCTGACAAGTTGCATTCCTTGTCCTTAGATTTGGCTCTCTTGACCTGTGTGTCGCCCAAAAGAGCTGCCGTATTGCCCACGATTCGACTCCTCTCGGATGCGTGTTACATTAGTTACTAGATAAGACAAGATGGCACTGGACAACAAAAGACGAAATATGTGTTTTTTTATAGTGTTCTAAGAAGTTTAAGATTTTGTTGGGCGCTAAAAGAAAGTCGAGTTGGCGGAAGAGGCAGGAGTCGAACCCACCAAGCCTGTCATTAACAGACTTCACCGGGTTTGAAGTCCGGGCACCCCACCGGGGATGATACTCTTCCGCCGTCGAGTTTAGCATAATCAGTATTGGAGTCACCCTCCCCAATACTTACGGAGTATCGTTCAGACCCCAGTCATATTTGAGATGACGAATGCGAATGTCATCAGCCAGAAGCTTATTTGTGGTCGCTTCGTCAACGTTCAACTCAGCCCCATAGGCAGCCAAAAATTCGGCCACCGAGTCGACTCCACCCCAACCCTTCTCAAAATCTTCTTCGTACCAATCGAAGATGCTCGAAATATACATGCGCCCATTATCGAAATAGTTACGGCTTCGGTCACTTAAGAACTTTTTCGTGCTGTCCTCCAGTTGCATCTCCAACTTGTCACTCACAAACGCCTCGCCACGAAGTGCTGGACATCCAATGGCAGCACAATTCACGGCGAAGTGAATCCGAGGCTCATTGTAGAGCCCCCAACCACGGATCATTCCATGTTCGATATCATCGAGGGTTACTGGCTCACCGAATAGCTTCGCGAAATTCTGATTCCATGCAGAGGATAAGAAAAAACCGATATCCCTGATGGAATCGATATCGGGGTATTCCTGCAGAATCACATCCACAGTGTAAGCATTGTAGGCGTTGATCAAGAAGGCTAGCTGAGCTGGCGTGGACCAGCTATCGAAAGTACTGCGCGGTACTTCGGCAATCCCGGCAAGATAGATCTGCAACTCCCGCCGGTCTGCTGCCATTCCCGAATAATCAAGCTGTGTGGCAACTCCACCATCGATCACTCTTACATGTTCTCGAAGCAGACGATCCCAGTCACCGTGATCGAAATCCGCTAGAGCATGAAGTGGAAGCATCAGTAAGATGCCAGCGAATGTTTTTAGCAATGGATTCAAGTTAATTACCCTATCTGTGTGTGACGACTTTCTCATTCTCTAGTTAAAGTGCTGGAAGCTGCCCACTCACTGGGCTGGAGGCTATCATGGCCTGAAAAAATGAAGTATGCTGCGAGCAACTATGACACGCTACCCCGATCACACCAAAACAATGTTTCACGCAGTAAAGATTAATTTCCAGCGGTCAATATAACAAGAAAGGGTTTAACCGAATCTATTTCAAAATAATTCACTTTTTGCCAATTCGATCCTCGAGAACCGAATTGCAAGGCATCGAGAGCTTGGAGAATCACCATGAAGCACGCTGAAATTACCGGATGGGGAAAATGTGTACCACCTGCGGTACTCAGCAATGATGATCTTGCCACTTTCATCGACACTTCCGACGAATGGATCGAGTCCAGAACCGGCATACGCGAGCGTCGTATCTGCCATACTAACTTTTCGGACATGGCAATTGTGGCGGCGAAGCACGCACTAGCGGCGGCCGACATGGATCCTATGGAGCTGGATCTCATCCTACTCGGCAGCCTGACCAACGACAGCCTCTGCCCTAACACTGCCTCATTGGTGCAAGACGCCATTGGCGCCCGCAATGCCGCATCGATTGACATCAACTCTGCCTGCACCGGCTTCCTTTACGGCCTGCACATTGGCACGAACCTCATCCGCACCGGCGCGCACAAAAAAGTATTGGTTATCGGTGGTGAATTTATTTCCCATTACATGAACTGGGCTAGACGCGACGTTGCGGTTTTATTTGGCGATGCATGTGGCGCTGTAGTCATAGAAGCTACCGACAAAGAGGTCGGCCTTCTAGCGGCTAAGATCGGTTGTGAAGCCGATGCAAAATACGCCATCCAAATTACTAATCTCGGCTCAGCCTATAGCCGATTGAGCGACGAATTCTTGTACGTTGGTTGGAATTTCGAAGGGCAGGAAGTCTTCAAGCGAGCAGTAAAGGCGATGTCACAAGCCTGTCTGGACGTTTTGGAAGAGACCGGCGTGAGCCTCGATGAGGTAAACCTTGTTGTGCCTCATCAGGCGAACAAACGCATCCTCGATGCCCTCGCCAAGCGAGTAGGCATTCCGCAGGAAAAGGTTTTCGTCAATGTTCACAAATACGGCAATACTTCTGCGGGCACTATCCCGGTAGCACTCACCGAGTCGTTAGAAGAGAACCGAATCAAGCCCGGAGATTATGTGCTTTCTGCTACTTTTGGCGCTGGACTTACTTGGGGAGCTGCTCTTATACGCTGGGGAGACCGCGTTACTCCACTAAAGCTAAGCGACGCCGAGATGCCCCCTTGCAATCAAACCGCATTGGAAATACTTGCACCTCACATTAAACGTTATTCAGAGCACGCCGCAAAATCTGCGGCGGATTAATTGTCTGTGCTATACAGGTAGGCAAAGCGACTACTGCAGACCTGCCCTAATCAAACCTTTCCCGCTACACAAATGGAATCTATTGTGACTCTGTCTTTTCTCATTTGGAGTACTGTGATCGCGGCCTTCATCGGCTTCTGGTGGGGCGGCGACAAAGTTAAGAGTCTTGCCATGACCCACGTATACAGACTCTGCAAAGAACAGAACCTGCAACTCTTGGATCAGACCATGGTCTTGAAAGGCGTTTGGCCGGTGCGCGACAGCGAGGGCTTGATGCGACTAAGAAGGCGTTACAGCTTCGAGTTCACATCAACCGGCGAGGCCCGATCTCAAGGCACCGTGGAACTACACGGCATGCGCTTGAACAAACTGCATCTCGACCCCCACATGCTTCCCGAAGACCACGACAAGTTTCTACACTAGCGTTCCTGCTCAGCATCGATCGACTTCCGCAGGGCAGGATAAAATAATAGTAGCGCATCCGCTCGAGCAGCCACATAAATTATCATTGCCCACCACAGCCCGTTTACCCCAAATCTATCCATTAGTACCCACCACGCAAGCAGAAAAACTGCGATGGAGAGAATGGCAGCATTACGCATTTGACGCGTAAACGACGCGCCGATAAATATTCCATCCAACTGGAATGCGGCAAAGGAAAAGAAGATGTAGATTGCCGCTAGGAATACCGAACTGCGCGCCGCATCTTGAACCGGCTCGATGTCGGTGAGCAAAGCCACCGCTTCATTTCCAAAAAGCAGTAGCAACAACGCCAATGCAGCCGCAGTCACAAGCGCGAGAATACTCGAGCGCTTTACCGCAACATCAAAAGAGTCTCGACGCTTCGCGCCCACAGAAGAGCCAACCAAAGATTCGACAACAAATGCATATCCGTCGAGGAAAAACGCCGCGAAAGAGATAAGCTGCAACAAGATGTGATTCGCGGCGAGCACAACATCGCCGAACTGCGCACTCTGATTAATAAAAAAACCAAAAGAGAAGACCAGGACTAGCGTGCGAATCATGATATCTCTATTCGCTGCCAACATTTTTCTAAATGAGGCGGAATCCAGCACGCGAGACCGCGGCCAAAATTCGCTACCGGGCGTACGACGAGAATCTAACTCACGCACGATAAGCCAGACAGCAAATATCACCGTAGACCATTCAGCGATGACAGTACCTAAAGCAATGCCCGCGGCACCCCAGCCTAGAACTCCTGCAAAGTAGATATCCAGGCCAATATTAAGCCCGTTAAGAAACAGCTGTACCAGCAGCAGCTGACGGCTATTACCCAAGCCAATCAACACACCCATCAAGGCAAATGTAGCTAGGGTGGCAGGTGCACCCCATATACGAATATTAAAGTACTGCTGGGTGACTTCTTCAACGGGAGCACTACCATCCAACAAAGACAGAGCAACAAGCCGGATCGGCAACTGTATCGCTATCAGCAATAGACCAAGCCCGACGGCCAATACCAGCGCCCTGCCCAGAATCGCGCGAATTTCTACCTGATCACCTGCCCCCAAGGCCTGGGCAACAGAACCTGTAGTCCCCATGCGCAGAAAACCAAAACTCCAGTAGACGAAGGAAAATATTAACGCTCCAAAGGCTATGGCACCCAAGTCGGTGACACTGCCTACGTTGCCAATAACGGCAGTATCAACAAGACCAAGCAGCGGCACAGCGGCATTCGCAAGAATGATAGGCCAGGCTTTTTCGAGTAGGTAGCTATAGCTTATGGATTCGGGGTTCTTCATAGTTCTGAAAATTGCGTAGTTGAAAATCTAGTTAGATAGCACTCGGCATGGCGTCGGATGAAACAACATGAGACCATCCAAATACTAAGCGAAGCTATAGAACAAGGCATTTACTATGATTTTACTTCACCATTTACGCATTGGCCGTTCACTTTTTACTGTGTGGCAGCTAGAAGAGCTTGGGATTGAATACGATCTCAAAGTTTACCACAGACATCCTGAAACATTTCTCGCCCCCGTCGAGCTCAAGGCAGTTCATCCTCTCGGCAAATCCCCAGTAATCGAAGACGGAGACCTCATACTCTCTGAGTCCAGCTCTATCACTACCTATCTGTTAGAAAAGTTTGATACGCAGAATAAATTCTCGCCTTCGAGAGACGATATCGCCAACTGGGCGAACTTCACTCAGTGGCTGCACTATCCGGAAGGCTCGGTGTTCTGCCCACTGTTGGTGAAGATGTTGTTGCTACGCTCAAATGAACCTCACATAACCCTAACTCCTTATAGCGAACGAGAAACAGCTCTACACCTCAGCCATATCGCAAATCAGTTAGGCGACAATGAATACATAATGGGTGAGAATTTTACGGCGGCAGATTTTGGTGTGACCTACGTTGTTTCGCTAGCGAAGCGTTTAGGCTTACTGGATTCTTATGGGAGTTTGAATGACTATTTGGAGCGGAACCTTGCTAGACCCGCGTTCAAGCAAGCCGTGGAGAAGGCGGTAGAATAGACTGGATGGACTGCTGCTCTTTGACTATCTAGTAAGGGCAGCGATTTCTTCTAGCACCTTTAGCTTTTCAGCAAATCGAATCTCTTCCCTTGATGCAGTAGTTTTCAACCTTACCCGAAAATCAATGTTTTACCCATGAGTACCGCTATTTACTTGAAAGCGCTTCGATATGCCCCCTATACTAGTGGCAACTTATAGAATTGCCAGTTAAAACTATCAGTCGGCATACACAAAAAGACCGACATTGGCGCCTCTGAACTTCATGAAGAAGGACACAGCCGTGACTGATACGAATCAAGCAGAAAAGAGCATGCCTGCTGGCATGTTCGATATAGCCATTAATATACTGACCTCTCCTACTGAAGCATTCAATGAGCTACGGCTGCGTCCTAGCAAGCTATTTCCTCTGGCCGTTATAGTCCTTAGCACCGCCGCTGTAATGTTTTGGTATTTCACTGTTGTGGACTTCGATTGGTATATCGACGACACGCTTTCAGTACGAGATCTTACTGAAGAGCAAACCGAAGCCGCACGTGAACAAATGACATCGATGTCGCAGTCAACATTCAGATTGATAAGCACTTTAGGCAGTGCCTTCGGCATACTCATCGTCTATATCTTGCAAGCTGGCTATTTCAGTCTAACTTCGGCCATCAGTGGCAGCGGTCAAAAATTCGGCCATTGGTTCTCACTCGTGCTTTGGACAGGACTACCTTACATACTCTCTGTTGTAGGAATGATAGTCACCCTCTCCTTAAGCCCTAATGGGCAATTAGCAGCATACGATCTAGATCCGCTAACCCTTGCCAATTTAGGCCTTCAGTCCAACAACAGTTCTCTTATGACAGTTTTCCAGAACATCAATTTGACCATGATGTGGAGCCTGGCACTGACAGTAATGGGATACAAACAGTGGATCGAGTGCAGCATACTCAAAGCTTTGGCGGTAGTTTTGGCCCCCTACGCAGTAATAATGTTGATTGGAGTGTCTTTCGCACTCGCTTGACCCCAATTATGTTAGCTTCCAACCTATAAATGGTAACTCTGAGAATCGACAACCGTTATAACGTTGTGAATTATTCGGTTTATCACTTGTCTGATGACTTTCAGGAACATGGACTCGTACTATGAATGCAAAGAAATTGATATTGGTCGTGCTCATTGCAGGGTCTGTAATTGCCCTACCGTTTATTAACCGGGCATTTTTTGGTAACGACGCGAAGGAGGTCAATGTATCGACTCTATCGCAGCGCGTAATTAGCCCATCAATTCTCGCCTCGGGTTTTCTCGCTCACGAGGAAGAGGTCATGCTCAGTTCCGAAGTTATCGGAAAAGTCTCTCAGCTGTTCGTTGAGGAAGGCGACACTGTCATCGAGGGTCAATTGCTTCTGCAGGTAGATGACAAGAACTTCATCGCTGGACTGGAACAGTCCGAGGCCGCCGAGCGTATTAATACCATCGACATAGAGAGGCAGGAAGTTCGTATCGAGAACCTGTCCCGACAATTCGAACGCAGTAAGAGCCTGCACCTGCGCAAGATGATCGGTGACGATGAGTTCGACACTATCAAGAATCAACTAGACCTCGCTCGCATCGATTTGAAATCTTCTACAGAACGACTTACACAAGCTCGCGCACAACTAGACCAGGTGAATGACAACCTAAGCAAGACGAAGATTGTTTCCCCAATAGAAGGCGTTATCACTAGCCTAGATATAAAAGTGGGCGAAACAGCCATCGCCAGCTCAACAAATATCCCCGGCTCTTCACTAATGACCATCGCGAACCCGGCGAGCATCTATACAGAGGTGCTCGTGGATGAGGCTGATGTAGCCACTATAGAAATTGGTCAACGCACAGAGATTGTTGCTATCGCCTATCCTGACCAACCCATGCAGGGAGTCGTCCGCTATATAGCAAACACGGCAAAAGTAGCCCCGGGCCGACAGGGCCTTAGCTTCACAGTTAAAATCGAAATCACCGATCCTGGCGACGTAGTACTTCGCCCCGGAATGTCCTGCCGCGCCGAGATATTCACACGCCAAGATCAAGAAGTAATAGCCGTACCTATTCAAGCTGTGATCTTCGAGGAAGATCGCTCCGCGCTGCGTAGCGAGTATTTTGTATTCGTGAACGATGACGGCATCGCTAGAAAGACGAAGATAGAAGTCGGCATCTCCGACGACGAATACCAGGAGTTGATGAGTGATATCGATGACGACATCGAAATAATAGTTGGTCCCGATCAGGAACTCCGTCATCTACTAGAGGGCGACAGGATCGACACCACTCGCATCGAACTTCAGTAAGCTGAATAAAACTACTATGGCACTTATCGAACTTAACGGCATTACCAAGTACTACGAGATGGGAGACCAGGTCGTAAAGGCACTTGATGGAATCGATATTGATGTCATAGAAAATGATTACCTCGCCTTCATTGGCTCATCGGGATCCGGCAAGTCGACCATGCTGAATATTCTAGGCTGCCTAGATAGACCCAGTAGTGGGCAATACCACTTGAATGGCAAGAACGTCGAAAGCCTTGACGCGAATGAACTCTCCGAGATCAGAAACCTTGAGATCGGTTTTATTTTCCAAAGTTTTAATTTGTTGCCCCGTGCCACGGCTCTTGGCAATGTGATGCAGCCGTTAGTGTATCGCAGCATCGGCTATCGCAAGCGCAAGGAAATGGCGATGGAAGCACTGCAGCGCGTAGGCTTGGGCGATCGCACCGACCACCTTCCCAACCAACTTTCTGGCGGCCAGCGGCAACGGGTTGCCATCGCTCGCGCGCTCGTTACCCACCCATCTATTCTGCTTGCCGACGAACCCACTGGAAACCTGGACTCACAGACCACCATCGAGATCATGCAATTGTTTGATGAGCTGCACGCCGAGGGGCATACACTGATAGTCGTGACCCACGAAGATGAAATCGCAAAGCATTGCCACCGTGTGGTGGAAATGAAAGATGGCAAAGTATTTAACGACAGCACCACCAGTTCTGCGACGGTGACTAACTAATGTTTTTTGCACTCATAGAGAGTTCGCGCTCAGCCTTAGTATCGATCTACGCCCATGGGCTACGCAGCTTCCTGACGACGCTAGGCATTGTAATCGGTGTCGCCAGTGTTATAGCCGTGGTATCAGTCACGCAGGGAATGAGTTCTTTTATCGGCGATACTTTCGCCTCCCTAGGCTCCAACAGTCTCACCATCCAATCCTATACTCCCTTCGAAGATCAGATGAAGGGAATCCGTGCTCGGCTCACGCCAGAAGATATGGAGCTGATCGAGAGACGCGCAGAAGGAGTTGCATCGATAACTCCCATCCTCTACGCGGATCGCTCATCGCAGATCAAATTCGGATCACAGACAGCCTTTAGCAGGATCATGGGAACCACTTATGCCTTTCAGGAAGTCTCGCAAAACTATATGTCTGTCGGTCGGTTTCTTGCGCAGAGTGACAATCTGACACGCCGAAGAGTCGCCGTCATCGGCGACAAAGTTCGGGAAAACCTCAGCCTGCCGGATAATCCAGTTAATGAGTACGTGGAAATCGGTGGCGAATGGTTCAAGATTGTCGGCCTGATGGAAGCCAAGGGAGACATCATGGGCCAGAGTCAGGACGATATCGTGCTGGTGCCCTATAACACCATGCGCAGCCTACTAGGCAATCAGAGCCGTACCGATATTCAGATTCAGTTGAGCCTGAGTGAATCTGCAACCGTAGAGAATGTAAGCCAGCAGCTTAGTACCCTACTACGCAACGCCCATGATTTAGACAGTGACGAGGACGACGATTTTCAGATACAGACAGCCGAGCAATTGATGGAAACATTCGATACGGTGATCAACATGGTCACACTCGTCATCGGAGGCATCGTGAGCATCTCGCTGCTGGTAGGTGGCATCGGCATCATGAACATAATGTTAGTTTCAGTCACCGAGCGCACCCGAGAAATTGGTATCTGCAAGGCAATCGGCGCGAAACGCCACCACATACTCATGCAGTTCCTTATCGAGGCACTTCTGCTGTCTCTACTGGGTGGATTAATCGGCTTAGCGATTGGCTATGGCCTAGGCACGCTGATATCCAGTAGCATCCCCTCATTTCCACCTGCGAGCATTCCGCTCTGGTCCATCGCCCTCGCATTAGGATTTTCCGGCTTCGTTGGGGTGCTCTTCGGCATATTACCGGCGGCCAAAGCGGCTAATCTAGATCCTATCGATGCTCTGAGGTATGAATAGACAGCCAATGAAGCTAGATCGTGCACTATTGAAGAAAATTCTCTACATCATGATCATCCTGGTGATGGCGCCATTTGCACTAGAAATTGTTTTGTTAGCCGACGTAGTCGGTGCAGAATTCGCCGCCTTATTTGCTATTTATTATTTAAAATCAATAGCTTATTTAGTATACGAGCGCTGGCTCGAAGCTAAGCGCAAGATGGTCAGCATCTGCACTTTACTCGCCGGGGTTTACCTTTTTAAACCCCGCATCATGCTTCCCCACTTCGCCGCTAGCAGCCTACTTTTGCTACTAACTAGCTCCCTTTTGCTCAGCTGCCTGATGTGGCTACCACCGATTTATTTGAGCTCCGGCCCACTAAGCTGACTCAAATCAAATCCTAGGCACTCTAGCTACTGCAATCCGGCCAAAAAATGTGCTAATCTGCGTCCCACATTGGCCATCTAGCATGTCCATCCATCGAATAGAGATAAGTATTAAGTAGTCTTAGAAGTGTTTAAAAATTCCGCAGACCGCTGGCCGGTATTCTTCATCCTCTCCCTTAGTGCATTGGATTTTGCTCTCTATTTCCTAGTTAGCAATCCCTACGTACTGGGTATCTATTTTTTCGCGATGATAATTCCCAAGTCGCAGATCTGTGCCTGGAATCATCATCACCAGCACGCCCCTACATTCAAAACCGTAATACCCAATCGAATACTAGAATTCTTCTATGCACTGCACACTGGCGTAACAACCAATCTCTGGGTACTGCACCATAATTACGGGCATCACAAACATTTCCTCGACCAGACAAAAGACGAAAGTCGCTGGAAGCGGGATAACGGCACGAAAATGGGCGAGCTGGAATATAGCCTTATGATCACAGTGACTGCCTACTACCGCGGTTATCTAGTAGGTAAGAAGCACCCTAAAGAACAGCGAGATTTCATTCTCTTTTCCATAATTACATTCATACTTATCGCAGGCTTGGTGGTGTATAAACCAATGCCTGCATTATTCCTATTCGTGCTTCCGCTGTTTTCAGGTCTATTCATGACAGCCTGGGCAACCTACGATCATCATGCAGGCTTGAATACAGAGAACGAATTCGAGGCATCGTTTAACAACACCAATCGCTGGTATAACTTATTTACCGGTAACCTCGGCTATCATACTGCACACCATTACAAACAGGGTCTGCATTGGTCAAAGCTGCCGCAGCTGCATGAGAAGATCAAAGACAAGATCCCAGAAGAACTCATTCAAACAACCTGGGTTTAGAAACGGGATTCAAAAATATTGAACACACAAAAAAGGGGATCAAATTGATCCCCTTTTTTGTGCCTATTGCAGTTCAAAGAACTAACTGGCTGGCTAGTTACTAACACTTTGAATATAAATATCACTATTGTTAGTTCGCAGTGTCACCCGATCGCCGCCGCCATTAATATCACCCCTGCCTACGATGTCTCCATCGTCTTCCTGAATAGTCAGCGGAAAGTCAGTATAGATGCGATAATCACCGCGAGACCTTCTGGATACTTCTAGATTCGCTCTGATGCTCGCTTGAAAGTCGGATGGAACTCGCAGTGTGATATCCCCACCCGAGGTATCTAGTTCTATATTTCCATCAACACGCCCTGTCGTAGTGGTTATCTCTACCTCTATTCTGCCACCCGAAGTATCTGCGTGAACTGCACCTATAGCATTGAGTACCGTGATATTACCACCAGAGGTATCCGCCTCGACTGGACCATTCGCTGCATCGATCTCGATGTTGCCGCCGCTCGTGTCGGCTTTAACACTCGTGTCGCTACCAGCTAGATGAATGTTTCCCCCAGAAGTATCAGCAACGATCGAACCCATAGCCCATGCTGCTCGAATGCTTCCACCCGAGGTATCGAGACGCACCCGACCAGTGCTCTCGCCCACTTCTATACTGCCTCCAGAGGTATCCGCTTCGATATCGCCTTGCACATCACCTATACGAATGCGTCCACCGGAGGTATCGGCTAGTACATCACCCAGCACATCGCCTATGGTGATATTTCCGCCAGATGTGTCTACTTCGACGTCGCCAGTAGCACCGCGAACCTCGATATTTCCGCCTGAAGTATCGGCATGAATATCACCGCCGGTAACCACACCGATCTCGATGTTGCCGCCGCTCGTGTCCGCCTCAACTTCGCCAGATAAATCTTCGACAGTGATATTGCCACCACCCGTATTTAGCCTCACGTTATATTGCACGGGAACGTCTACCGAGAATCCGATACTAGAGCGACGCATGCCGAATAAACTGCCTCGAGAATCCGCGACTACAGTTACATCATTTCCGCTCTGATCAATATCCACTTCGAAGCCGCTGGCATTTCGCACACGCACTCTGACGAGGTTTTGGTCCCAAGTGTTAACATCGATAGAGCCTGAGTCACTCTCAATGTTGAGCGTGCCGTTAGCAAGCACTTCGAACTCACGATCGATATCATCGCTGGCCGCTTGCACGCTAGCCGTGAAAGCAATTAGCAACGGCAAAACCGCCGATCTTAATGTTGCTGTTAGATTATATGTCATGGTGTTTCCTCTTTAGTGCATCTTCGTAAGCGTACGCTTGTGTACGGATTTACAATTTGGTTTACGTAGACCTAACGATCAGATCACCGCGCTGTCTGATTGCTCTACTATCATTTTGGATTGTGCGCGGATGAATTCATTGCTATCCACATTCATTTTTTGACGAAAAATTTGCAAGGTCTCTTCCTCAGGATAGGCAGCCAAAGCCTGAAACGCTTCCAGCCTAACGCCTTGATTCACATCGTCATTAAGCGCATTACGCAGTGCCTCTCGCACATCCTCTTCATGAGCCAAAGCAACTAAGGAGCGCACAGCCTGATAACGCACGCCAGGGTTGCGATCATTCTTGAGCACATGAATAAGCGCCTGATATACCTCATTACCAGCAGATACCGGTTGCAGCGCGTCTATCGCATCGAGTCGCGATGCACTACTTATGTCATTCTGGAGCGCTACTGCCATAAGGCCATGAATATTTTGGTCGGCAACGTTGCCGCTGATACGTGTCTCTGACGCAAGAGAGAAAGACAGGTCAATATCACCGGTAGTAGCGTCATAGCCATTTACCTTAAGCTGGTAGATTTCATAGTCTTCGTTGTTAACCAATTGAAGAGGTGTAAAGTTCGCATCAACAGTAGAAGCAACCAAACCTTCGACCACTGTCGAATCAGGCGAGGTTGCCGGCGAGGCAACATAGATACCAAGCACGAAGGTCATTGCCATGGCCGCGCCCTGAAAGGCAACAGTGAGCGGCCTCTCAGCCAAGCCATCCAACCATTGTCGGAACGAGAACAGACTGCGACTTTGCTTCTGCAGATTCTGATGCAATAGCCAGCGATTGCCTTGTAGACGGTCGGCAGTCAGTGAAGGCTGCGTGCCGATAGGAATTGCACTATCCAAACGCTGCTCGTCTTCCAACAGTTGCCGTAATTGAGAATTAGTCTCCAGATCTTTCTCAAACTGGCGCACCTCTGCAGCATCTAGATCTCCATATAAGTAGGAGATAATGCGCAGCTGTAATTGCTCTGTATTTTCTGGAATAGTCATAACTTTTTTCCTAACTAGTGATATTCCCGCAATATTTCTTTCAGTTTATTTCGTGCCCTAAACAGCACAACCTTCACCGAACTATCCGTGCAGCCCATAACTTCTGCTGCTTCTCTAATCTTGAAACCTTGTTGATGACAGAGCACAAATGCTATTCGTTCGTTGTCGCTAAGTTTCAACATGGCCTTGTTAATCTGTGTATTCAGCTCGCTATCTAGAGTTGAGGATTCTGGCGATCTGCTTTCTATGTAAGTCTCTTCGTGTTCGTACTCGCTCTGAATTATCGCCAGTTTCTCCCAAGTCCGCTTCAGCTTGCGCCGATTCGACAGCGCTGTATTGACAACGATCTTATGCAACCAAGTACTGAATTTGCTCTCCAACTTAAACTTCGGCAATGCCCTGAACGCTGCCAGCATCGCATCCTGATAGATATCATTCGCATCATCCGGTGTATGGGCAAAACCCGCAGCTACAGCCAGCATCTGGCCTTCCAGCAGGCGAACGAGCCTCTCAAACGCGGCTATATTGCCCGCTTGCGCTGATCTAACCAGCTCTTCTTCAGTTTCCTTCAACAAGGAAAACCCCCAAAATTGATGCTCTTCGGCCTTTTTCGGCCCTTTTTGCTTGTTCTGTAGATTAGAGTGTACTTCCGACGAAAGGGTTAACAAGAGATTTAAAAAAATATCGGTCTATTTTCTCCGGGAACCACAGTTCGAATAGACATTGCCAGAGGCAGGAGAATGGACGAGGGACTTTTTACTGAAAAAAGGCAAAAAAAAAGCAGAGCATGGAGCCCTGCCAAGTACTACCGAGTCGTTGTGGCCAGCTAATGGAGAGAAGCTTTACTGCTGTGTCTGCTACTCGCTTTCTGCTTCCTCTGAAACTTGAGGAGGACTAGTAGGAGGCCGCCTACGCTGTGGACGTTGGCCGCGCTGCCCAGTTCCACGCGCCTGACGTATGCGCTTACGCTCGCGAAGCGCTTGGCGCTGTTCATCGCTTAGAGATTCAATTTGCCGCTGCCTTTCTTCACGTCGGGCTTCGCGTTGCTGCGCCTGCCCCACATCCAGCCCCTCGGCGTCTTCCGCATCCTGCCCGTAGACTGCCGGTGCTATCAAAAAGAATCCCAACATGATGAGTACTAACCGAGAGAGTCTCAGCATTATCTAGTCTCCTCTACATAAGATGTGGCATTCGGACTGAATTTCGAGTCCAGTGCTGCTGCCGTTACTCAGTAGAACGCGTAGCTAAGTGGTCGGTTTACAAGAGAGGAAAGATTTATTCAGAGAAAAAATAAAATCGGCAGATGCTCGCTAAGACTCTATCCAACTAAGAATGGTGCTAGCAAGTTGGTCCGGTTTCTCAAAAGGCAGAAGATGACCCACGTCTTCGATCTCGATGAAATCAACATTTGAAGACATCGACTGCCACTTATTCCAGGAGGAAACAGCAAGGGTATTGGAATCCTGTGCGCGAATTGCCAAAGTAGGCACGCGAAGCTGCGGCAGTAAGCGCCAGAGATTGTGAACGAGAGTGTAACAGCGTGCCTCCCACTCTCTACTGTAGGCAAGCGTAAAGACACCCGGTTCAATCTCTCTGGTTCCGTGCTGGACGTAGTCCCACAGCACTGCATCGCTAATCTGCCGAAACACCCGTTTCGGGCGGTAGTGCTCAAAGGCTTCCTGTCGGCTGGAGAATCGATCAACGCGAGTAAGCGTCCTTTTTACTAGCGGAATAACCTCCGGCCGAAATCGTCTGAAGAAGCGGAGGCCAAGAAGATAACGACGCGGCACTAGCACCGGTTCGATGAGTACCAGAGACTTAAACAGTTCTGGGCGCTGTACTGCGGCCATTAGTATTGCAGCCGTGCCCATCGAATGACCCACACTAACAACTGGCTGTTGGAGCTCGCTAACTAATTCGCAAATATCCTCACCAAATACGTCCCATGATTGAAATGTATCGAGCTCCGGCGGAGATTCCCATAGGGGGCGATGCAAGCTGGCAACGACTTCATGATTCTCGGCAAACGGTTTCAAGAACGCTCGATAGGCACCCGGTGGATAGCCATTTGCAGCAGCAAAGTGCAAAGCTGAGCCTTCGCCCCCCATATGCTGGTGAGGAGCGGATAATCGAGAATTCATGGACATAGCGGCTTACACGGAGTATTGCTCTAAGGAGGTACTATTCTGACAGAATCGCAAGACTATTTCAGTGGGAGTGATCCGCTATAAGCCTTAATAGAAGCGGATTTTCAGCATCCCCGGATTTTCGAGCTTGAAATTGGATGAATACCCTACCCTGTCTATTTACTCGATGATTAAAACAGATCAGTATAAGGACGTAGATTGCGCGCAGATGCGTGAAAACACCCATTCCCAGAGACGCTATCTTGGCACGCTCTTGGATAACAATTAGGAGAACCACTATGGAGTTTGAACTTCTATATTGGCACTGGATCATACTGGGCCTCATTCTCATGCTCAGCGAAATTTTTCTCGGCTCCTTTTTCATATTCTGGTTCGGCGCCGCTGCACTCAGTGTAGGCATAGCGATGCTGGTTATCCCCAACATGTCCGAGGCGGCACAGATAGTAATTTGGGGTTTTTCCTCATTGATGTTCGCCGTTGGCTGGTTCAAGTTTGTTAAGCCACTGTCACGAGATAATACGAAGGCAGGCTTATCCAGAGAAGCACTGTTAGGGCAAATTGGACAGGTACTGGATCCTCCGAATGGTGATAAATTCGGCATGCTTCGGTTCCCAGCTCCCCTTCTGGGGTCAGATGAATGGCTCATCATATCCGAAGACAAATTGACTGCCGGAGATAGGGTCAGCGTGATCGATCTATCCGGTAACTCACTTATAGTCGCCAAAGCATAAATCGCAAAGACATAAGGAACTCTATTCTACGAGTTCAAACTTTTAGCCAAGGAGAATTACAATGGAAGTTGGAACATTACTGGCCATCACGGTCGCTGCTTTCCTATTCATTACTCTCGCCCAAGGCGTTCGCCAAGTTCCGCAAGGTTTCAAGTGGGTTGTGCAACGACTGGGTAAGTACCACAGTTCGCTAAAACCCGGGTTAAATTTCATAATCCCCTATGTGGACAGTGTCGCCTTCAAAGTCACGACAAAAGATATCGTGCTCGATATTCCCTCTCAAGAAGTTATCACCAAAGACAATGCCGTGCTTATCACCAACGCGGTCGCCTACATCAATATCGTTTCACCGGAAAAAGCCGTCTACGGTGTAGAGAACTATGTCATAGCAATTCAAACCTTAGTCCAAACGTCCTTGCGCTCCATCGTCGGCGAGATGAGCCTAGACGACGCCCTCTCATCCAGAGATCACATCAAGGCGAAGCTGAAGGCTGCAATTTCCGATGACATCGCAGATTGGGGCATTACCCTAAAGACCGTAGAAATCCAGGACATCAACCCATCCGGCACTATGCAGAGCGCAATGGAAGAACAGGCCGCCGCAGAGCGAGCCCGAAGAGCAACAGTTACACGGGCAGATGGCGACAAACAAGCGGCAATCTTACAGGCTGAAGGTATGCTCGAGGCATCGAAGCGCGAGGCGGAGGGACAGGTAATTCTAGCCGAAGCCAGCAAGCGCTCTATCAGTCTTGTTACTGAGGCGATCGGCGACAAAGAAATGCCTGTGGTCTATCTACTAGGTGAGAAGTACATTAGCTCGCTGCAAAATCTCTCGGATTCCGACAATTCGAAATTTATAGTATTTCCTGCCGATATTCCGGCAGCGATCAAAGGCCTAATGGGCCGCTAGTCGGCAGCAATGAAACCAGGTAAGAAATTGTAGAGCTGCTAGGGGAGATGCAGGGCTTAGTTAGCGCGTGTACTTTAGCAGTGTACGCTCAGTGATAATCTTAATATCGCTACCCGCGCGCTTCAGCAGCAAGGCTTTCTCTATCTTTCGGCCATGACTAGTGTACAACCAATCACGACTGGCTAAGGTCCCTATCACTAAGTAGTCCACGCTCTTGTTCACGCTGGAATTAGTCTCGGCACCCAGACAGCACAGCATGGTATCCACCGATTCTCTGTCACCGCTAACGAAATCACCGGTTAGGCAGAATATCGATCCCGCCAGCTTCAGACTGTCTACCGAATCCTCCCAGACTTCTGTGGACGCCTCATAACTCAGACCAGACTCATCAGTATCCGTGCCGGTAACTTGGCGCACCGTAGCCAATAGATCTTCACGCTCTTCATCGGTGATGATTCCGTCTTCGAGTATGACAGCTAAGCGTTGCACGATAACACTCGCCGGCCATATCTCGCGCACCGATTCGTTGCTCTCAAGCCAGGAAGAAATTCCGGTTATCTCCTGATCATTCAGCACCCCATCAGAGGCGGTTCCAGTAAGAAAACCGATCAGTTCTTCGATATGGCCAACACTTTCGAGGGTTTCGGAGTTTTTGTCGGTGATGATCTGATTGATGCTCGCCTGCATCTGTTGCAACTCATCAGGACTAATTTTCCCATCTTCTAAGATTTCGCCCACCTGAGTGAGAATAGCTAAAACATTCTCGTCTTCGGAAAGATGTTCTTGCGATTGTAGCCAGGAATCGAGAAACAGTAACTCCATCTCATTGAGACGCTGATCTACGACAACACCCGCCAGAATGCCTTTCAAGCCATACAGCGCCCTGTCCTTCTCGTTGCTAAAGCTAAAAGCACGCTCGAGAGGCTGACTGTCAATTTCTTTGCTAATGTCCACGTGTAACGACCTGATTCGTTTTTCTTAGAGGCAATCATAAGACTTTACTATATTGCTGTCGAAGCATTTGATTGGATATCTCCACTTGAATAGCCCTAGATGCAAAAACCCGCCGGGTGGCGGGTTTTCAGGACTCAAACTGAATCAGCTACGAGAGTAAATTAGTTTAAAAAGTACCATTGATTTTCAGCGATACTACACGCCCGGACGTGGCACATTGATCTTCTATCTCTTCCAATATTCCAGAGGCAACACGTCCAATAAAGCGCTGCCTCTCGCGGCACTGTAAGTTGCTGGTCGCATTTCTCGCATCGAAGCGGTAGGTAGTGCCCCGAGAATCTACGAACTGTACGAAAGCATTCGTATTCGGCTCACCAATAAAGTCCGCTACGTCATCAATATCGTAGACCTTCTCATTGCTATCAAAACGGTTGCTCCACTCAAGTCCATAGTTCATGTTCCACTGCGGCACATCGTGACGAAATCCCAAATTGAAACGACCGCGCCCCATGCGCGCGAAACGGCGATCAATACCTAGGAAGGGATCCCTGATATTAGAATCCTGTACATTCAGCCGCGATGTCACTAGCAGGTTCGGCAAATTAATCATGCGCATACGAATACTTCCGCTGATCGTCATGCCGTACATGTCACCCTCACCGATATTGCCATTGGCCGACTGCAAATCGTCTTCAGAGGGAGAAACATCAATTCGGTCAATCTTGTCGTAGTGCTTATGATAGTAGATATTCGCATCCACCACGCCGACGTCGTTCGGCAAACGATACTGGGCATTTATATCGTACTTCCAGAACCACTCCTGACGCAGGTTCTCGTTACCAAACAGCGTGTTGGAATCGTTGTCCTGATCATCATTCACCGCGACGAAGTCACTGAAGCTCAGCTGCCTAACAACCTTCTCGATAGAACCCCGAAGCTGCAGCTGTGGCGTTAAGTTATAGCGTAAATCTACCTTCGGTTTCACGAAGTCAAAGTCGCGCTTCCTGTTAACGTCGCCAGACTGGCTTATCTCAGATAGCTCATACAATAAGGTACTTTCCAGCGATACACGGGAATTAATTATCCAGTTATGAATAAGGAAGGGCTCGTAGCGAATCTCTTCCACCGTAGAATTCGCATTCGTAAGTGTCTGAGGCACCAATCCGCCAAAGGCAGCTGACGGAGTTCCTGTAGCGCTAGGCAAACCTAGCGCTAGGCTCGAGTCCAGCGTCGTCTGTGCGCGCTCCGCACCAAACTCGATATCCTGTCCATCGAAAATCCCCATGGTATAGGAGCCACGTACGATGCGTTCTGTGGTGATGCTTGCAGAGTCGAGAAAGAGATCCTTGGACTCGCCGCCACCCGCAAACACTTCGTATCGTTCACGCGTCGAAGCTCGGTTGTTACGATTACTAATAAAGAGAACCTTGAAACGACTACCACTGTCAGTCAGGTACTCGTAGTCGCCACCGATCTCCCAGTTATCCCGCTCACCCGGAAGCTCTTCGCGCTCGGTGTAAGTTGTATTAGGCGAGACTCGCAGGTTCGTGGTGTAGCGCATCACATCCGTTGGATTATCGTTCTGTGAATACAGCGCATTTAATCGCACACTGCTCTTTGGGCTTATCTCATAGCCAAGATTTACACTGTAATCGTAGCTAGTCTGTTCTCGCGTTCTCTCTTCACGCACCTCATCGTTCACAGAAAAATCCCCAAGGATACTGCTCTCCTTGCTGAGGCGATGATCGTAGCGAGGCTCCGCAGTAGCGCTTAGCACATATTCAAACGCACCACTCTGACCACTATAAGAGAGCGAGCCACCCGGCTGAGTATTGCCATCCAGATAACGATCCATATTCACTTCATAGCTGAGGTTGTTTGAGGAGAGCTGCTCGAACAACACTACATTTACCACCTGACCACTGCCGCGCACATCGAGATCCCCCGAGGTGCCGCGAATGATTTCGATATAGTCGACTTGATCGGCGGTGATACGGTCCATCTGACCACTCGCCTGATTGTTCTTTCCAGCCGTGCGCTTGCCGTTAATTAGAACCTGGCTGCCGCCACTGCCGCTGCCAAGTCCCCTGCCACCGTTGCCGCCTCCCTGACGTGGTCCTCCACCGAAACTTCCACCACCTGTAGCCGATCCGACGCCGGGAATTCGATCCAACATATCCTGCGCGGTAACCGGATTGAACTCTGTGAAGTAAGACGCTGGGTAGAGCACCGTAGAGTCATCGCCGACGTTGTCCTGAGCGTTCGTGACCTGGCCCATGATCAATAGCAGAATGAGTGTGGCAATGCGGGTCAGGATATTGCCTGAAGAAAGGTAGTTTCTGCACATAGTTAGGGTCTCATTGTGGCTTGGTGACGCTGGGACTAGCAATGTCACTAAAGGAATCTGAATTCAGGATATCGGCTACGGCCGCTTTTTGACCCGAAATCGTTACAAATTGTTGAATTCCGGATTATAGAAGAAGCTTCACGCCTCATTTGTGACAAATTGTAGGCCATTCTGCCTCTGACACGCTTATCTGAGCGCCTGCGCTTGCTGCCCACGGGATTTCTTAATTTAGGCGGCCTGCGTTACACTTAGCGTCCTATTGAGAGTGGTTATATGAGTGACGTAGAACAAGCAATGAACAGCGAGCCAGCAAACGAAAAGTCCTTCTTTACCAAGATGTTAGCAGGCGACTACGGCCTCGCTACGACCTACTGGGCGCTGTATTTTATCGGCGCTGGCCTATTTGCAGTGTTTGGATCCCGGGCAGTCGACGAAGAGCGCTGGGCGTCCTATCTAATTATGGTTGCTGCGATGATGGCCTACACAGTTGTCCTGCTGATTGGCGTGCGCGCTGCCTACAAGGGACCGCAGTTGTGGAAGGTTATGTCGAGGACATCTTCCGTATTCATGATCATCAATGTGCTTATAGGCATATCAACTCTAGGGTTTATCTACTAGAACCCCCGTGAGCCGAAACCAACCCTCTCAAAATACTGACTGAACCAAGGAAACCCTGTATTGAACCCCACACTTGAAACCCAGCCAGTGAATTATGTCTTGGTTGTTAAAAAAGACTGCCCTACTTGCACAGTAATCGAACCTGTTATTCGATCTCTAGCGGAAAACACATCGCTTTCCTTGAGCGTCTACGTACAGGACGACCCCTCATTTCCGCCGAATCTAGACTGCGTAGTCGACGATTCTAGCCTCGAATATTCTTATAAACGCGAGATCGAAGTGGTTCCAACCCTAATTCGTCTTAACGATAAGAACGATGTGCATTCTGAAGAGGCTCGAATTTATGGCTGGGACAAGGGCCAGTGGCAGAGCTTCACGGGTATAGAAGAGCTAGGCGCCGAGCTTGTGGATTTCAAACCCGGCTGTGGATCCAAGACCCAGGACCCTGGCATGAGTGAAGTATTAGCGCTGCGCTTCGGCGAACAGATTTTGCAGGCTCGCCATGTTGAGTTGGCAGAAGCTGAGGACATTATGGAGGCATGCTACGACCGCGGTTGGAGCGACGGCCTACCGGTAGTGCCGCCTACACCTCTTCGTGTTATGCGTATGCTAAGTGGCAGCGAACGTGAGGCATCCGAGATTGTAGGTAATGCACCACCTGATAATGTGCCTTGCACGATCGAGAAAATTGCCATAAATGCCGTAATGGCCGGCTGTAAACCCGAATACTTCCCCGTTGTTATCGCCAGCGTCGAGGCTGCCTTGCAAGATCGCTTCTGCATGCATGGGCTGCTCTGCACAACTTACTTCTCTTCGCCGGTCATGGTTGTCAACGGTCCGATTACAAAACAGATCGGCATGAACTCTGGCATAAATGCTCTAGGTCAGGGTAACCGTGCAAATGCCACAATAGGCAGAGCGTTGCAGCTGATAATTCGCAACGTAGGCGGCGGCGTACCCGGCGGTATCGACCGTGCGTGCATGGGTAACCCAGGAAAATACACGTACTGCTTTGCCGAAGACGAGAGCGATGACAACTGGTTAAGCCTCTCTATGGATCGCGGTTTTCAGCGTAAAGATTCTGTTGTCAGCCTATTCGCCGGCGACGGATTGCAACCGGTGCTCGATCAGCAGTCCCGCACACCAGAGTCATTAGCTAAGAGCATGGCAATGAGCCTGCGTAGCGTGGCACATACAAAACTATTTGGAATGGCGGATGCTATCCTCGTGGTCTGCCCAGAACATCGCCGCGTATTCCGCGAAGGCGGCTGGAGCAAAGCCGAATTACGTAAGGCCCTGTATGAAGAACTAAAGACACCTGGCTCCGAGATAATTCGCGGTGCTGATGACATAGCCGAGGGCATGCCTGTAAAGCTTAAAGACAAGATGCTAGATAAGTTTAGAGAGGATGGCCTGCACATTGTTACCACCGGCGGCACCGCGGGAATGTTCTCCGCCATCATTGGCGGCTGGGTTGCCTCTGGCGAACGTGGCAGCCAATTAACATCGCAGAAAATTTAACGAAAACTTGTAAGCTACAAGCGAATTACAAATAGTAAACTGAAACCGAAAACGACGAGGTACACTATGCAAAGTACTACCACCCTTCTGGATCCGACGGCAGAGCTGCAGACTGCAGCGCGGCAGTTGTTACCCAGACTAGAGAGCATCGCCGGCTTGACCGTTGGCTTGTTGGATATCTCCAAGCCACGCGGCAAAGAGTTTCTAGATGAAGTTCAGAAGCATCTTGAAGCAGCTGGCGCGAAGGTGAAACGCTATTCCAAGCCCACCTTTACTCGAATCGCACCGACAGAACTGACGCAGCAAATTAGCGTCGAGTGCGACGCAGTAATCGAAGGACTAGCCGACTGAGGCTCATGTACCTCGTGCAGTTTGCATGACATCATGGACTTAGAAAGCAGAGGACTTCCTTCAGGCTTCGTTGCCTCGAGAGAATTTATCGATGCCGCGGCGGCACAGGGGAAATCCCTAGGCATCTCACCGGCGAGCGTATTCGTTGCACACCCGATTCAAGATCGTACGGATGAGGAAATGTCGCAACTGGCTCTGAGCTCGATCGACGAGATCACCGCATTAATTTGTGAGAGAAAATAGTTTCAAGATAGCTGCAGCATTGCTGCACAAACTTTTAAATAGATGGACAGAGGAAGAGTAGAATGACCAGAGAAGCAGTAATTGTATCAACAGCACGCACCCCAATAGGCAAAGCTTATAGAGGCGCCTTCAATGACACCGACGCCCCTACACTGGGAGCGCATGCGATTGCTGCTGCCGTTGAACGCGCCGGCATTGATCCCGGTGAAGTCGATGACGTAGTAATCGGCTGCGCCATGCAGCAAGGTTCTTCAGGCTACAACATAGGCCGCACGGCTGGTGTTGCCGCAGGATTACCGAGTTCTGTTGCCGGCATGAGCATAGACCGACAATGCGCCTCCGGCATGATGGCAATCGCTACAGCGGCGAAGCAGATCATCACCGATGGCATGCCTATTGTTGTTGGTGGTGGTTTGGATTCGATCTCTCTTGTATCGAATGAGCACCGCAATACCTATCGCGCACAAGATCCAAACGTACTGGCGAAATCACCAGCTGCCTATATGTCCATGATAGAGACAGCCGAGATCGTCTCTAAGCGCTACAACGTTTCCCGTGACCAACAGGACGAATACTCCCTGCAATCGCAAATGCGTACCGCAGCGGCACAACAGGCCGGCGCCTTTGACGATGAGATCGTGCCTATGGCTTCTAAGATGTTGTTCATGGACAAGGAAACCAAGGAGCAGAGCGTCCACGAAACCCTGCTTGAGAAAGATGAAGGTAACCGACCTACAACGACGCTGGAAGGCCTGAAAGGCTTGCGGCCAGTTTTTGAAGGCGGAGTGATTAGCGCGGGTAATGCTAGCCAATTATCTGATGGTGCATCTGCTTCGGTACTTATGGATAGTAAATTGGCAGAGCAGAAGGGCTTGCAGCCGCTCGGCGCCTACCGCGGCATGGCCGTTGCTGGCTTAGAGCCTGACGAGATGGGTATCGGCCCAATCTACGCTGTACCCAAATTGCTAGAACGCAACAACTTGAAGATGGACGACATCGGACTTTGGGAATTGAATGAGGCGTTTGCGGTACAGGTAATCTATTGCCGCGATCAACTTGGCATACCTGATGAGCTACTCAACGTAAATGGCGGCGCCATCTCAATCGGACACCCTTTCGGCATGAGCGGTGCGCGAATGGTTGGACACGCTCTGATCGAAGGCAAGCGACGCGGCGCTAAGTACGTTGTTTGTACGATGTGTGTAGGCGGTGGAATGGGTGCTGCTGGACTGTTTGAAGTTTACTAAACAGCACTAAGTACACATCGCATCAAGAAAGCTAATCGTGGCTGCCTCATCGAAAGCAGATGATGGCAGTCGCTGATTGCTCACCGACTCTACTTTTATCCCATTGATATTATCTAGAACGATTCGACCAAACTGATCCTGCACTTCATTCTTAAATTCTTCATTCGTAGAAATATAAAGCGCAATTCTGTCGGCAAGATCACGCAGAAAACTAAAACTTAACTCCGCTCTCTCCTCGATTGTCATCCGGCTATTCTGCGGATCTCTATAAAACTTGCACATCGCACTTTCACTATCAAACTCGTCGCTAAAGCTCAGCTGTGCCTCATCAAGAAGTGCGATGAAGTGCTCTAAATCCGAACCATCTATTCCCGGATTGTTTACCAACCTACCGCTACCGCGAAAAGCCTGCAGAGTACTGGATATATAACTGAAGCTCGCATCGGCATCCTCGATACCCTCTGCGGCATGCACCAAGGGAGAAAGACACACTAATAAGGAAAAACTGATGACTTTTAGAAGAGAATACATTTCATTCATCTTTGGAATTTCTTAGGGACTTTAATTTAGCCCGGGCCAACAAGGTTATAGGGATTTCCATACAGATCACTAATGACTCCAGAAATACCCCATGGCACCTCTTCCGGCGGCCCAACAATATCGACACCCTCTCGCGCCAATCGCGCCATATCACCTATACAATCGGTACTACTCAGGACCGTCATTAGATTGCTGCCCACTCTACTCTTGTCTGATTCTTCACGCACCAGCATCAAGACGAATTGCGTTGCCGTGTTCCCCGCGGGGCAGACCGTTAACCATCGCATTCCGGGCACCACGGCATCATTATCCATGCACACTTCAAAACCCAATTTCTCTTGATACCAGGCTAGGGCTTTCTCCTGGTCTGTAACATAAACAGTTATGTGCGAGACACGATTGATGGTCATCGACAATTCCTTTAGCTATGAATCTTTTCATTAATCATAGGAACGCACCGCACCTCTTCCCACTTTTTTATCACCGGTTTTTTTCTTCTGCTTTATTCGCCTTTCTTTCGACGCCCTACCCGGCCTTGTCGCAATTCTTCTCTTGTCGACATGAGTGGCCGCTGCCACCAATTTTTCTAAACGCTCTACCGCATCCTGCTTGTTCTTTTCTTGGCTTCTAAAACGTTGCGCCTTAATGACCACGCAACCCTCGCTATTGATCCGGCTATCAGCATGAGCCAACACTCGCTCCTTTATTTCACGGGCGAGACTAGAGCGGCGCACATCGAATCTCAGCTGCACCGCCGTGGACACCTTATTTACATTCTGGCCACCGGGTCCGCTGGCACGAATAGCAGCAAATTCGATCTCAGAATCTGGGATTTTAACCATTAGACATTCAGCTAGTTATATACAGGTTAAGACTACCAATTAGGTCGCCAAATTGGGGCAAGCTAAGCGCTTAGCTGGGAAGTATATTCGGTTCCCATCTCTATGACAGCAGCAAGTCACAAGCAATTGATTTTAATGGAATTAAAATAAATATTAGCACAGAATTCTATCCCTTTATCCTATAGCGTGGCGGAAATCTTGATTCGCGCTGATGACTAGGTTACTGTCGATATTCGCTGCTTCTCGCGTAACTGCTAGCCAAACAATAACTGATAAAAGAACTGCATTGCTTATGAAAAAAATTCAATTCTTTACCCGCTTATCTAGCCCACTTCGCAAGCTGATGGCCGTTACCGGCCTCGCCTCACTACTCGTCCTAAATAGCACGAGCTCTGCACAGGAACCGGTGCGAATCGCCTTCATGGATCCGCTTTCTGGAACTTTTGCATCAGTTGGCAATACCGGTAAAACAATTTTAGAGTTCGCAGTCGACTACTTCTACAACTCCAAGGGCGGGATTTTAGGAGGGCGCATGATTGAAGTCGTCCCTCTCGATAATAAGCAAAGTCCGAACGAAACCCAATTGCAATTTCGCCGAGCAATTAGTGAAGAGATTCAAATAATTTTTCAGGGCAATAGTTCCGCCGTCGCTAACACGCTGAATCAAACTATCTCTCGTCATAACAGGCGAAACCCAGGGCAGGAAGTCTTGCAGATTAATTATTCTGCAGTAGATCCAATCCTTACAGAAGACAACTGCAGCTTCTGGCATTTTCGTTTCGATGCACACGCGAACATGAAGCTAAACATCCTTACCGACTATATTGCCGCCGATCCTAACATCAAGAGCATGTACATCATCGGTCAGGACTATTCATTCGGCCAGGTAGTATCAGACACCACCATCAAATTGTTGAATGAGAAACGTCCAGACATTGAGATAGTTGGTAATGAATTCCACCCTATAGGTCAGGTGAAGGATTTTACGCCCTATGTAACCAAGATCGTTTCTTCCGGTGCCGATGCTGTTATTACCGGGAATTTTGGTGCTGACATGGTTTCCCTGGCTCGGTCCATAATCGACTCGGGGCTAGACATACCTATCTACACTTTCTATGCCGCTTACGATGGCATTACCGCTACTCTTGGTGAGAGTGGCAAAGGGAAGATCAGGCTAATACACAACGGTGTAGCTAACCCTCTTCCAACCGAAGAGCGAAAGCAGTTCAACCGTGATTTCAAAATAGCGCACCCCAATAATGATATAACTCAGCCACGCATAGTCAACGCCCTGCAGATGGTAGTGAAAGCCATGGAAGAGACGCAGAGCACAGACCCTTACGACATCGCCCTCGCTCTGGAAGACATGCGTTTCACCACGCTTGGAGGCGAAGAAATTTGGATGCGCGGCGAAGACCATCAAATTTTTCAACAACTCAGCATTTCAGTGCATACCGATGAAGGCGTCGAATTCGATGCAGACAACTCGGGTTACGGTTTAGTTACCGAGTATCAGGTTCCTCTAGAGGAAACTATTGTCGAGTCTAGTTGTCAGATGAGACGTCCCCGGCGTTGAGATTTTTCCAGCCCAAGACTAGAATCAGACACATGGAACCAGTTAAAAACTAAGGCCAGCATGTTAGAAGTATTCATTTTTGCCACCCTGAACGGCCTTGTTACTGGATTCTTATTATTCATGTTGGCCAGCGGACTAACACTAATTTTCAGCATGATGGGTGTGCTGAATTTTGCTCATGCCAGCTTCTACATGCTAGGCGCCTATTTCGCCTATTCCCTCAGTCTCTATTTCGGATTCTGGACCGGACTTATTTTCGCCCCCCTCATCGTCGGCACGCTCGGCGCTCTTGTCGAACGCTACGGCCTAAGAAAAGTCCATGCCTCCGGCCACGTTGCCGAACTCGTGTTTACCTTCGGGCTCGCATTTCTCATAGAGGAATCCATACAGTTCTTCTGGGGTCGCGACACGAAGAATTATCAAACTCCCGATCTCTTAGACTTCCCATTGTTCACCCTCTTCGGACAAGAATTCTCTGCCTATCGTGGTTTCATGATGGCAATCTCCATAGGCATCTTTATCGCGCTTTACTACGTACTCACAAAGAGTAGAGTCGGTATTATTATTCAAGCGGCGATCACCCACCCGCAAACTGTTTCGAACCTCGGCCACAACGTTCCTCTGATATTTATGGGAGTGTTCGGTGTAGGCACAGCACTCGCTGGCCTCGCTGGAGTTATAGCAGGGCCGGTACTGACTACGTTCCCTGGGATGGCAACCGTGTTGGGCAGTATCGTGTTTGTAATAGTGATTATCGGCGGGCTAGGCTCGTTAGCCGGTGCATTTATTGCTTCCTTGCTAATCGGTCTATTGCAGTCCTATGCGATCGCCTCCGATGTTGGCATGCCTGACCTGCTCAGTTTGCTAGGCATCTCCTTCGATCGAGGTCATCCGCTGAACGATCTCTGGACGATGAATCTTCCACAGATTGCACCAGTGTTGCCCTATCTGTTGCTGGTTCTAGTACTGATCTTCAGGCCGACCGGGTTGTTGGGGAAGCGAGAAGAATGATGGCGCTATTAAAAAAATCATCGATCTGGATCGCCTTTCTGATTGCACTACTGGGGCTTCCGCTACTATTCGACTCCATACTTGCGATCTCCATACTGAATCAAATGGCGATAGCTATCGTATTCGCTCTTAGCTACAACATGTTACTCGGCCAGGGTGGCATGCTTTCCTTCGGACATGCGGTCTACTTTGGGCTGGGAGGCTTTCTCTCGGTACACGCGTTAATGCTCATCGAATACGAGACAATGGTGTTCTCCATTCTTTGGATTCCATTGATAGGAGGTCTCTTCGGTCTCCTTGCTGGAATATTTATTGGCAGCTTCTCCACGCGCAAGGCCGGCACAGTATTCGCGATGATTTCACTTGGCATCGGCGAACTCATTGCAGCTTCTTCGCTTATCTTCTCCAGCTTCTTCGGCGGCGAGGCTGGCATCAGTGGTGACCGCACCTTCGGACCAACATTTTTCGGCTTCGACTTTGCACAGAACATCGAGATCTATTATGTTGCAGCCGTTTGGGCCTTCATTGCCACGCTGTTTATGTGGCTGTTTACGCAGACTCCAGCGGGAAGAATGGCTAATGCCGTGCGCGACAATCCTGAGCGCGCCGAGTTCATCGGCTATAGTTCGAGAAAGGTTCGCTTCATCTCCTTCTGCGCATCCGGCATGTTTGCAGGAATTGCAGGCGGACTATTTGCCCTCAACTATGAGTTCATCACCGAGGAAAATTTAAATGCGGCAACCTCTGGTCGTGTACTGCTGATGGCCTACATCGGTGGCCTAGGCTATTTCATCGGCCCGATAATCGGCGCAGTGGTACTGACGCTGATGAATTCACTGCTAAGCAACTATTCCGAACTTTGGATGCTCTATCTGGGCATCATGTTTTTACTAACCGTGATGTTTCTGCCACGAGGCTTTGCCGGTTTCATCATGATGCATCAGCTCGCCTGGGTTCGCGGCAACATGAAGATGCTTATCAAGCCCTACATAATCACCGGTATACCTGCATTGCTATTCGCGCTATGCGCTATTGCACTTATTGAGATGAGTCATACAGAAGACGAAGTTTTTCACTACCTAGGATTTGCATTGAATCCTGCGAGCCCAGTTACCTGGATCGTTATCCTTGCCATTGCCGGTGGTGCCTTCTATGCAGTAAAACGGTCTTTTAATCAACTAAATGACGCATGGGAGACCGCCAACGCGATTCCCAAGGAAGAGGAGTCTTAGAGCATGGCCCTACTCTCCCTTAAAGATGTAACGAAGAACTTTGGTATCACGGAAATTATCCGCGGCGTCTCACTCGATATAGTCGAGGGCGAGAAGCACGCAATCATCGGACCCAATGGAGCCGGAAAGTCGACACTATTCCACCTCATCAGCGGGCGCTATAACGTGAGCGCCGGCAGCATACACTTCAAAGAACAACAGATAGAGAACAAGCCGCCCTATGAGATTGCTCGCATGGGACTCGCGCGCAGTTTTCAAGTGACTAATATATTCCAGCGCATGAGCGTATTCGAGAATATTCGCTGCGCCCTGTTCTGGTCGAAGGGGTACGGCTATTCCTTCTGGCACCTGCTAGGCCGACAAACAGAATTGAATGATGAGGCCATGCACGTACTCGAACAGATCGGTCTAGCTGACAAGGCAAAGTTTCCTTCCGGAGAACTAGCCTATGCAGAGCAGCGAGCGCTGGAGTTAGGTGTTGCCGTTGCCAGCGGCGCAGAGCTAATTATGCTGGATGAGCCGGTTGCAGGTATGAGCCATAGCGAAGCCGAGAATGCGGTCGAGCTAATCCGCAAAATTACCGAAGGTAAGACCTTGATCATGGTCGAGCACGATATGAATATCGTATTCGATGTGGCGGATCGCATCTCAGTTCTTGTATATGGCGAAATTATCGCAACAGACAAGCCAAAAAATATCCGCGCTAACCCCAAGGTCCAAGAAGCGTATCTCGGCGAGGCACACAATGCTTAAAGTTAGCGATCTTCATGCCTTCTATGGCAAGAGCCACATTCTGCAAGGAGTCAACTTTAACGTTGCCGAGGGCGAAATCGTCAGCCTGCTCGGGCGAAACGGTGTAGGCCGCTCCACAACTGTCAAAACTATTATGGGAGAAGTCGAGCCTCATGGCTCTATCCAATTCAAAGGGAATGAGATAGCAGGAAAGAAGAGCTTTGAAATCGCGCACCTCGGACTGGGGTACGTTCCCGAGAATCGCGACATTTTCCCCACACTTACTGTCCGGCAGAACCTTACCCTAGGCATGAAAACAAACACGCCACAGGGCCGCTGGAATATCGATGAGATGTTTAGCATGTTCCCAAATCTTGCAGAACGCGCCGATGTTCAAGGCGGTGCACTAAGCGGCGGCGAACAGCAGATGCTGTGTATGTGTCGAACGCTGATGGGCGACCCTGACATGATAATGATAGACGAACCTACCGAGGGGCTCGCTCCCAAGATCGTCGAGCAACTTGCCAATCTACTGCAGGAAATCGCCAATCGCGGTGTATCTATCTTGTTAGTGGAGCAGAAACTATCCATAGCACTGAAGATTTCTAACCGTCTCTATGTAATGGGCCACGGCAAGATTGTCTACGAAGGAACACCAGAAAGCTTGCTCCAGGCAGACGATGTTAAAGCTGAGTGGCTGGAAGTATGATCTAGCCCAGCATCGTCAAAAGTTTACACTGTGAGTCTCCATCGTTACGAGTAGCAACTCATGATACGCCCCCGTAAATACCTTCTAGTCGCTCTATTCACATCTTTGGCATCGCTGTTCATGCAAAGCGCTCTAGCCTGGGACTCCGTCGGCCATCGTCTGTCAGCGGCCATAGCAGCTCACTACCTAAGTGACGGTTCAAAGACTGAGCTAATTCGAATCCTGCAACAACATCCACGCTACCAACAGGACTTTATCGAGCAGATGCCCGCGTCGATTACCCGTGGTAGTGAAGAAGGTCGAAGACGTTGGCTATTGGGTCAGGCCGCATTCTGGCCAGATATCACGCGAGGTCTACCGGAGACTGAACGAGAGAAATACAACCGTGCCAACTGGCATTACATCGATGGTGCATGGCTGCGCGGCCGAGCCGACAGTCAGGGCAATACCTACATTGGCGTAGCACCCTTCGATGATATTGCAGGTCTAGCGATCATCGACACTAGCTCGGCAGCGCGTGTAGACAATGTAATGAACGCCCTGGACTTCAATACGGCCCTACTCGCCGGTGAAAAAACTCCCATGCCGCAGCGCGCAGTAGCTCTGTGTTGGGTCCTGCATCTAGTTGGTGATATTCATCAGCCTCTACACGTGGGCTCGCTCTATTCCACGCAGCGATTTTCGAATGGAGATCGTGGCGGCAATGGCATCGCAACCGATGACAGAAATTTACACGCACGCTGGGACAGAGCCATAAGCAGCAGCGGTGTGAACGCCAACCTCGAGGCGGTGCTCGAACAACATTCTACGACGCTGGAGAGAATGGATGAGCAAGACGACGGGGATTGGTCGCTCTGGATGCAGGAGAGTAGAGCGCTGTTACTCAACACGGTCTATACCGAGGAAATGAAATCGACGATTGCACGTACCGACAATTCCAGTGAACGACTGCGTGAGTTCAATTTGGACGAGAACTATGTCGCCACAATGGAGTATCACGCACGACTGCGGCTCGCCCTCGCAGGCCGCCGTCTCGCTCTCTGGTTCGAAGATAATTTGTAAAACTCACCTCCTACATGGCCTCTGCCAGCAACTTTTGCTGCGCTACCAATCTGACAGCATTGCGAATGAGCGCGTGCCCAGCCGCATTCTGTAGACTCATTATCGATTCCGGATGAAACTGCACAGCGCGAATAGGCAGGCTTGTATGGGCAATCGCCATTACATTCCCATCCTCTGTTTTCGCTGTAACATTAAGACAATCTGGGACCGACTTCGCTACGAGTGAATGATAGCGCCCGGCAGCGAACGGCGATTCGATGCCTGCAAACAACTCGCTTGAATCATGGTTCACATCCGACTGCTTACCATGCATTGGATGGCCTAACTCCTCTAGATCCCCACCGAAGTATTCAACAAGCCCCTGTAGCCCCAGGCAGACTCCAAATATCGGGGTAGAGTTGGATAACGCCGCTTCGATAGTCTCATTCATGGAAAAGTGTTTAGGAGTAGACGGGCCTGGCGAGAGAATCACCAAATCCACGCTGTTGTTTGCCAAATACTTACGCGCCGCCGCTGGCCGTAGAGTAAGCACATCGACGCCACATTGCCTAAAGTAAGTGCCAAGATTGTGCACGAAGGAATCTTGATGATCGACCATCAGCGCCTGAATACCGGCACCCTCGGTACTACTGAACACTCTATCCGCGCCGCTTAAAGCTGACTTAGAGATACCACGAATGGAATCGATCAGAGCCGAGGCTTTCAGACGCGTCTCCAACTCCTCCTCTACGGGATCAGAATCGATCAGCAAGGTAGCCCCAGCCCGCACCTCTGCTACGCCATTCTTGATGCGGATCGTCCTTAGGGTGAGGCCGGTATTTAGATTACCATCGAAGCCAATATGACCGAGTGCCCCACCGTACCAGTGACGCTGTGATTTCTCGTTCTGTTCAATGAACTGCATGGCGGCTAGTTTCGGCGCGCCGGTTACAGTCACCGCCCAGGTGTGTGCCAAGAATCCATCTAGGGCGTCGAATTCTGGCTTCAGCATTCCCTTCACATGATCAACAGTGTGTATAAGCCGCGAATACATTTCGATCTGCCTGCGCCCTACTACGCGAACCGAACCGGGCTCACACACTCGCGACTTGTCGTTACGATCCACATCGGTACACATCGACAATTCCGACTCATCCTTGTCGGAGTTAAGTAGCGTCTTTATCTGATTCGCATCATCAATAGCATCGATACCACGTTTTATAGTGCCGGAAATGGGACAAGTCTCGATCTGAGAACCCTCTACCCGAACGAACATCTCCGGCGAGGCGGCAACTAAGTATTCTTGCTCGCCGAGATTCATCAGCGCGCCATAGGGTGACGGGTTACTCTGTTTGAGTCGTTTAAATACTGCTGCGGGGCTGTCTTTACAAGGCTCGAAGAAAACCTGTCCCGGAACCACCTCGAACAAATCTCCACGGCGAAAATAGTCCAACGCCTTCTCCACCTGCTGCGCATATTCACCTTCAATATGATCGCAAGCTTTCTTAACTTCTGTTGCAGGTACATATTTAGCCTGTGGGCCGCTACGGCGAAATCCACCGGTGGTCTCGGAGAAGTCATCAGAATTCCATGCTCTGCAGACAAACTCGTAGTTATAACAAAATGTTTTTTCGATGCGATGATCAGCCACGATGATCTGATCGGGCAAATACAGCACAAGATCTCTGTCGTCGTCACTGCGCGATTGATGGCGGATGACGTCTTCGAATTGGAATGTCAGGTCGTAACCGAAAGCACCGAACAATCCCAGATAAGGGTCGTTAGGACTAGAGAAGCAAGCTACGATTTCTCTGAGCACGGAGAATAGACTCGCCTTCCTACTACGCATCTCTTCTGCAAACTCTTCCGGGTCGTCGCTCACCGTTACCAGAATGAATTTCTGCTGCGCATCCATAGATGCAATTGCGACACAATTCTCTAAAGCACGGTGTATTTCTGGCAGCAAAATTTCACCACGAACATTCAATGCAGCAATCTCCAAGCTGCTGTCCTTGCCAGTGATTTTTAAAGGAGGATTAACGAAACCGATATCCCAACGCGTGTAGCGACCAGGAAATTCGAAGCTAGAAGCAAGCAAGACACCGGGAGATACGTCCAGCGAATCTGCAAGCGTATCGATAGCCGAGGCATAGTCCAACTGCGAAGTCAGGCGACGAACCTGTACACCGCTAGCGCAGCGATATTGAATGTGATTACTGATTGGCATTACCAATTCCTCTTAATCCGTTTGGACGGTAAGAGCTATGGCGAGGGGTATTTTTTGAAGCAATAGACCGCCACAACTCTTGGCGGCCGTCGGGGAAAAACTTAGATGTTGTTCTCCTGGCTACCTGTAGATTCAGGCCACCAGAAATAGAATCGTGTGTTCATAGGGGCAGGATAATGCGCCAGCACCAAAATGATGTCAACCCATAACTCATTCGAATGCATGAGTATCCTATTTTAATTGTTATTTATCAAAGGATTAAGGCCTTCCGCCGAAAGCAAATCTATCACCGCAGCATTGCTTGCAAGGGTCTATAGCAGGCCCGATAATCTTTACAGCAACGGCCTGTCAGGCTACCTTGCCACAAATGCTTTTCATTTTTAGTCTTCAACATAATAACTAGAGAGAATATCTTCATGCAGAAACTATTAATTCGCCTCTTCGCTCCCACTCTTCTCTTAATCCTCGCCAGTGCTAGCATCGCGGCCGACCTCGATCGCGCGCGCCCTGAAAGGCTTGGCATGTCTTCAGAGCGTCTAGAACGTCTGGATGCGGTGCTTAAGTCTTACGTCGACAATGATCAATTAGCAGGACAAGTCGTCATAGTGTTGCGCAATGGCAGGATCGCCTACTCCAGTGCAAACGGCATGCAAGATATCGAGGCCGGTATTCCCATGCAGGATGACACGATGTTTCGTATTGCCTCGCAAACTAAGGCGATCGTTAGCAGCGCCATCATGATTTTGCATGAGCGTGGCGCATTGGATATTAGTCACAATCTGGAACGCTACATTCCCGAATGGGCCGACATGCAAGTTGCCGTAGCCAATGAAAATGGAGGTTATGGTCTTGAGCCTGCGAAGCGCTCTATCACTCTTCGCAACTTACTCACCCATACCGGTGGCATGAGTTACGGCAGCGGACCCGCCGCCGAGAAATGGGCAGAAGCAGGTTTTCAGGGCTGGTACTTCGCCGATCGAAATGAACCAGTGGGCGATACTATTGCGCGCATGGCGTCGCTACCCCTCGATGAGCATCCTGGAGAACGCTGGATCTATGGTTATAACACCGACATCCTCGGCGCGGTTGTGGAGAAGGCTAGCGGGATGGATCTAAACAGCTTTCTCAAGCAAGAGATCTTCGAACCACTGGGCATGGATGATACCCACTTCTATCTGCCCGAAGATAAACGTGGCCGACTTGCCACGGTGTATCGTCCTAAAGTGGGCGGCGGCATTGAAGCACGACCCGAGAACAATGGCATGCAAAGCCAAGGCATGTACGACAATGGCCCCAGAGTGAGCTTCTCCGGTGGCGCCGGATTGTTGTCTACTGCTAACGACTATGCGAAGTTCCTACAGATGACTCTTAACGGCGGCGAATTAGATGGAGAACGAATCCTCTCACGAAAAACCATCGAGCTAATGACAAGCAATCACCTCGGTGACATACCGTTTCGAGATGGCACTGGATTCGGCCTAGGCTTTTCAGTGGTAACTGACTTAGGAGCAAGAGGAAGTCTCGGTTCCGTCGGCGAATACGGTTGGGGTGGAGCCTATCACTCAACCTATTGGGTAGATCCACAGGAAGAGCTAGTAGTCGTCTACCTAACTCAGATCATTCCCGCCACTGGCTTGGACGATTATGCGAAGCTACGCAGCGGTATTTATCAAGCCATAGTCGATTAATAGTAACTGTTGTGGACCGGCGACTATTCTGAGCGGCCCGTCCATTTGCTTTCCTTTTCTCGAGACATAAAAAAACGGCGATGATTGCTCATCGCCGTTTTTTTTAATTACCGATCTAACCGGTAATTAGAACGACCATAACGCTCGTGCATACAGTCGACGACCGCGAGGATCGAAAACCGTTGCGTCGTAACGAAGGGTGCCGCCCGTAGTTTCACGGAAAGGCACTGTTTCGTTGAACATATCCAGAACACCAATGGTGAAATTGGTAGTACCTAGATTAGCGTTGCCCCAATCATGGGAGTAACGATACTGGAGATCCCAGGTGTCGTAGCTGCTTATCGTACGCTTAGCTAGAGACGTCACCAATTCATTCGCTTGGGAAATCACTTGGTCATACGCCAGATCCTGATAGGAGCCGATGTGACGGTTGATCAAGGTCATGCCGTGACGCTCGCGCTGCCATGAAAGAGTGAAATTACCCTTGTTATCCGGCAGTGAACGCACGAGCAGGCCATCACCAGTCGTACCGGCAGCGTCAAGTACGCCCGTACCCAGAAGACCTTGCTCAAGACCCGGAACACCGATCAGCTTATATTGGTTAACATGCGTGTAATCGATACTGGCGCGGAATCGGCCCCAGTCGTTATCCCAGTTATAACCAAGCTTCACATCAACACCATCAGCTTCGATCTCACCCGCGTTAATTGCGGCAAGAGTCAGAGTGATCAAGCTGGCATTCTCATTTCGAAATGACCGGCTAATACCCTGGCCCTGGTTAGCTGTTGTGTAGAGTGTAGGATTCACCACACAGTTTAGACGCTCAGCCGATTCCCTACCGAATTGAGATTCCAACGCGTTCGGGTCACAAGCCACGTCCAAAACAGGCGAGTCTGCCGAGATCGAGTCATTCAATATGTAATTGTTCGGATCACCAACAACCGAATTGAACAGATCGAGCTCAGGCTGCACTGCCGAGATAGCAGGCTGTGGCAATACACGGTCACTCACCTCAAAGCGCCAGAAGTCAGCTTGCACGCTAAGACCATCGAGGCGGCCCTCAGGCGTCCAGATGAATCCGGCACTGAAGGTATTCGCAGACTCGTTACCAACATTCGGCGCAGGTCCGCCCAGAGTGTAAGTGAATTCACTTTCACCGTTCTCTGCTGTCGCAGGAACTAGGCCAGCTCGAACTCGCTGGTTAGAGATAGGATCGAGAAATCTAACGCTGCTCGATTCCAGACCCTGTTCGATGATGTCTATATTAGGAGCTCTGAACGACTGCGAGAATGAACCGCGCAGGATTAGTGTATCCATTGGACGCCAGCTAGCTGCAAACTTCGGCGATACTTCGCTACCGATATTGCCGCCGTAATCCTCATAACGAACCGCGATCTGAGTCTCTACATTCTCTAGGAACGGTAGAGACAATTCGAAAAACGCCGCCGAAGTATCACGGGTATTGTCGAAGTTGAAGGCACAGGCCGCACAGTCGAAGTTATTCTCTACCAAATGGAACTCATTCGGTACACCGGCCGCATCGTAACCAAGAATGCGATTAGGCAGACCCGGATCATTCAGCGTAGGCGCTCTGGATGTGGTGTTGCGCTCACGGTACTGAGCACCGAAGGCAACAGCCGCCGCTCCGCCAGCCATGTCGAAAAGTTCACCACCTACCAAGGCATCAAAAACCATCAGCTTGTTACGCTTGTCGGCACGAAGCACTCGCTCCGTCATCCAGTCCAGCAAGGCAGGATCATTTGCCACGTCAGGGTTTGTGAACTGAGTCAGGAAAGGATTGTAGAACTGACAACCACCCTGTCCCTGATTGTTACTGGTCAATGCCAGCGATGTATTCTCACGGGTTGTTAGTACGTAGCCCGGAAAGAATGTTTGGTTATAGCCACCGAAGAAGTCCCACGCTGACGGCACACCAAATCCAGCTGCGCCAGGGAACGCACCAGCTGAAGCATAGTCGAAGTCTTCTCTACCGTTAGGAGTACAGCCTGGTCCGCCTAAGCCATTCGCCGCCAATTCTGAATTCTCACGATTGAAGGTGACATAGGACTGCTCATTACTGGTAGCACTCCAGGAAACACTGACATCATAGTTCCAGGGACGATCCTGAAAATCGAAATCACCACGCAGGCCAGCTTGAATCAGAGTCGAATTGGTCTGTGTGGTGTTCTCGCGCAAGCCGTCTCTTGGAATACCGTCTCTAGGGTTACCCACGAAAGCCACGTTGAGGCCACCATTGGCGAGGGCGTTCGGTGCATTTGTTATGTCCGCTGCGGTTGGTCGAGTAAGCCCGGCAAAGGGCGCGTAATAACCCAATTCCATTGTTGAGGCCACGTTAACGTTACCCAGGCCGAATGGAGCAAGAGCCGGATTACCTGCTGTAGATCCAGGTGCAGCAAAAAATATTGTCGGCCCGCGGGTCGTGGCAGAGCCACCCGTATTATTCAGGCCACCACCCTGCAGAATAACTTCATTTTCCGAATAGTTGGCGAAGGAATAGAACTCCGCTGACTCACTGAAGGTGTGGTCGAATGCCATCGCGAAGCTGCTGCGCTCGGCATCGCGCGCGATGAAGTTAAAACGTTCCGTGTCTTCGTTACAGGTACCGCCGCGCTCCCCGCGATTTTCGCGGAGATTTCCCACGAAGTAAGGGATGCCGGTACGCCCCGATTGAGTTGTGCACAAAGGGTCGGACCAGACGGCTGCCGCGGTTCCACCATTCGCGGCATTGTCCGCCATGATATCCGTTCTCAGATATGCAGGGTTAGCTTGTGCTCCGAACTGAGGAATGGCCACAGGGGAAGTGATACTCGAAATACCTGCAGTAAATTGCGTATTCTCATCGATGAAGTTCGCACTGGAGGCCGCAATCCTGTCTCGCTCGAAGCGTTCTGCCGATATCACAAGATGGGTATCGCCGTCGTCACTAGCCCAGCCCCAAATACCACTGACTGTCTTATCGAAAGCGCTGCCTGCGCTTTCAACGTTCTGCACGTCACCGTAAACCTCTAAACCTTCGAAGTCGGTACGCATGATGATGTTAACTACACCGGCAACGGCGTCGGCACCATACAGAGCTGAACCACCGTCGGTTAATACCTCAACCCGGTCAGTCATCACCAAGGGAATATTGTTTATGTTTACGAATTCACCACCTGTGGTTGTGGTCGCGGCCGCTGGAGCCATTCGCTTGCCGTTGATCAGAGTGAGCGTGGAATTCTCACCGAGGTTACGCAAGTTTACCTGCGCTGTACCCTCTGTCTGGGAACGCTCACCCGCACCTGGGTTTGCGAATGAACCGGAGTTCACTTCCAGATTTTTGATGACATCCCAAATTATCGCGGCACCCTGTGCCTCGATACTTGCTCTGTCGACGACTTGTACCGGTGATGGTGCATCAAGAGCGGAGCCACGAATGAATGAGCCGGTTACTACGACCTCTTCAATGTCTCCATCTTGTGCAACTACCGGGGCCGCTAGGCCTGCAAGGACTACACCAATGGTAATCGCCTTGCGCTTACTAGGAAATGTTTTGCGCATTCTTACTCCCCTTTCGAGTATTAAAAAATCTTATTAAGAATTGTCTTTTTATTTAAATTTAGTCAGTAAATTTCATAATTAACCACTCCATTTGGAGCGACATACGATAGTAAACCAGAACAACTTTAGTTACTAAAGTTTTTAGCCCCTAATTGTTGCAGAGCGCCCTAATTTTAGGCATATCCCGCTAATCTGTTACCATATTTCACACTTTGTGAAGGCCGCATAATCAGCGTAGTATTCGGTTCCTAAAATTCAGCTCTAAGCGGTAAACATGAACAATCAAATACGCCTCTCTGCCCTAGACCAATCCCCCGTTAAGAACGGCTCAAATCCGGCTGCAGCGCTACAAGAAACAATCGAGCTGGCTAGGCTTTGTGATCAGCTCGGCTATCATCGCTATTGGGTAGCGGAGCATCATGCCTCCGATGCGCTTGCTGGCTGTTCGCCGGAAGTGCTGCTAGGAAGGCTAGGCGCAGAAACCAAGCAAATACGCCTTGGCTCTGGCGGGGTCATGCTGCCCTACTATAGCCCGTACAAGGTCGCCGAAAACTTTAAGATTCTCCAAACCCTGTATCCCAATCGAATGGATCTAGGCGTAGGCCGAGCACCCGGTACTGATCCTTTTACTGCGTCTGCGATTCGCTATGGCTCTCGGGTTGGCGCTGAACATTTTCCCAATATGGTCGTCGACCTGCAGGCATTACTCAACGATAGCGATCCGCGCACACCGGGAATGGAGAAGGCTCGTGCCTTTCCAAAAGTTTCCACACCGCCTCAGATGTGGATGCTAGGCTCGAGTGAAGACAGTGCAGTATTGGCAGCGCTGACTGGCCTACCCTATAACTTCGCCTATTTTATTAACCCTAATATACGACCAGATATTTTCGACATCTATCGAGAGCGCTTTGATCCGGGCCCAAATCTGGATGCGCCGTGGACCTGCCTAACTCTTTTCAGCATCACCGCTGAAACAGAGGAAGAGGCAATTCGTTTGTCGCGCAGTCGTGACCTTTGGTATTGCCGGCTATTACAAGGCAATCCCGGGCCCTTTCCAAGCGTGCAGGAAGCAAGGGCCTATCCTTACTCGGCTGGCGAATTACGAACTCTAGAAGAAAACAGAGGGAAACGCGCCGTTGGCTCACCGGAACAAGTTAAAGAAAAACTGCTAAGTCTCGCCGAAGAATTTCAGGCTGATGAAATCATGTTAGTGACTATCACCCATGACGCACAAGCTAGGCGGCGTTCTTATGAGTTGTTAGCCGACATCTGGTAAACACTGATTCGACCTAAAGACAGGTCTGAATGCATAGACTCTAAGATCACAAGATATTATTCTGACTCAAAGAAGCGCAAACAATAAAAAGGAACAAACACCATGCATCGTTTATTCGCTCTACTACTCGTGCTAACACTAGCTCCCTCAGCTCAAGCGCAACTCGCAACCCCAAACCCAGCGGGCTTAACCTATGGCCATGTTCATCTCAATGTCGTAGATATGGAACGTCACAAAGAAATTTGGGTTGAACACTTCAATGGCGTGGTCGTGGAAAAAGGTCCTCTAACTGCAGTTCGCCTACCGAATATGCTCGTTGCATTAACAGAGCGTGAGCCGACCCTGGCGATGCAGGAAACCATAATGGATCATTTTGGTTTTAAGGTGCGCAATATGGATCGCTTCCTCGCTAAATGGCGTGCGGATGGCCTGGAGGTCGGCCGTGTATTTATAGGTGCAGAGGGGCAGACTAATGCTTACATAATGCTGCCTGGCAATGTGTATGTTGAGATGCAAGAAGATCAGGGGCTGTCCGAAGAGATCACAGGCTACCATATTCATTTCATCTCACCCGACTATGAAGAGATGCTCGCATGGTATACCGATATTTTCTCACTCGAGGTTAAACCTCGTGGTTCTATTCAGACCACGACAAATGCACCCGGCATGAACATTAGCTTCGGCAATTCTAACTCTCCCCGACTACCAACCCGCGGTGCCGCACTGGATCACATCGGTTTTGAATTCGATGACCTTGAGGCTTTTTGCAATGAGCTGGCTGCAAAAGGCATTGAGTTCGATGTGCCGTTTCGCGACATACCTGCGATAGGATTGAAGATTGCCTTTATCACAGATCCTTGGGGAGGCTATATAGAATTGACTGAAGGCTATGACGAATTCTAGTCAGACATAAACCTACCAAGCAGGATTCCCCATGAAGCGTAGACAATTTCTTTCCGGCTTATCTTCTAGCGCCGCCGCACTGGCCTCGCTCTCTATGCCCGGCGTGGCCTTGGCCCAGAATGAACGCCCGCGCATTACCGATATTCGTGTGCACAGGCTACGCACTCTCGGCGAGACAGGAATCATGGAGTCGGCGTGGGCACCGGGGCGCCCCTATATGCGCCGAATCGGTGGAGGCAGCTTTACAGAAATATTGACCGATCAGGGTATTACCGGCATTGCTCCGGGGATGAACCCCGCCAGCATCAATCGCATGAAACAAATACTGGTCGGCCAGGACCCGTTCGACAACGAGACGCTCGGTCACCAGATGCGCTACACGAATGGGGCGGCGAATAACTGGCGCGATGTTGGCTGCATAGAGATCGCGCTTTGGGATATCGTAGGAAAGGTGACAGGTCAACCGCTTTACAAACTATGGGGCGCACATAAAGACAAAGTGCCTGCCTACGCCAGCATGATTCAACTATCTACGCCGGAAGAACGCGCAGACACCGCCGCCAAACTGAAGGCTGAGGGCTGGAAGGGCATAAAAATCCGTCTCCATCATCTGGATATGAAGGAAGACATCCGCACTATCGAGCTAGTAAGAGATGCTGTCGGCGATGACTTTACGATAATGACCGATGCCAACCAAGCTCAATCCAGCGGCATCTGGCAACCTGGAGTACAGTGGGATTTTACCCGTGCATTGGACACAGCTAGGGCATTAAAAGACTTGGACGTGTACTGGCTGGAAGAACCACTCAAGCGATACGACTTCGATGGCTTAAGCGAGTTAAATCGCATGGTGGACATTCCTCTAGCGGGTGGCGAAAACAATCAAGGCGTGCACGAATTTCAAGCGATACTCGAACGCGGCGTCTACGATATTCTGCAGCCGGAAATACTGGTGACTGAGGGGGTACAAGGTCTACGTGCTGTTGCGGCTCTGGCTCTGGCGAACCATAAGCTGGTTATTCCTCATCATGGCGGTGGTCAGCTTGGCACCGTAGCGCAACTGCACATGATCGGCACTTGGCCGCACTGTCCGTGGATTGAAATTCTCAACGACCCTCCCATCTCACCCTACACGAATGGCTTTGCCGTTATGGAAAATGCACCTAGTGTAGATGCCGAGGGGTTCATGGCTATGCCAAGCGGGCCGGGCCTAGGTGTTGATATAGACCGCGACCTGATTATTTCCGATTGAATAGCCTAGAGGCTAGCTTGTGTAAAAATTCTTGGATAGGCAGATCATTGCCTCTTCGCGCCATCTCTACACCGATCCAGTAGCCCCCATAGGCCACTAATACCCAAATGATAACGCCACCGTCTCCCCAATAACCAAACCAAACGAAGGCCGCCACTAAATTCGACAGTTGATTCAGTGCAATTTCTATCAATGCAGATACAAAACCATTTTCGAACGCATCTAGGATCGTTGATGGATTGAACAGGACGCGTAAGACGTCAGTAATTTCGATAACCGCGAATGTCCAAAGACCTGCGAGCCCGTAAAAACCGCTGCCAAACCACATCCACTTTTCGACCATGTAGTTCGCGGCACCACCATCCTTCTTTTTCTTGAAGGACTTCTTCATTAATTTGACTTGCTTGCCGGTAGATTTCCTATCCGCCTTTCGGTCCAAGTCGCCGTCACCATAGAGCCAGGTAAAGATAATCCAGCTGAGGACAACCATGGGGATTCCTAGCTTTACGGCTGCTTCCAAGAATGTAAAAAAAATCATATTCAGCCTTTAATGAACGCCTTATAGACCAAGCAGTTTTTTATCCACCGGCACAGGCGCATTGCCCGCGATCGATATTGAGACATCCATGCGTTCGAATAGCTCACGTTCAGCAGTAAGCGCTGCTATGAGCGTATTTGAATTTGGCTCATAGCCAAAACTACTTTCCACTCCTCTGCCTGTCTCTCTGCTCTCGAAAAGAAAATCACCGATATAGTTGATCGTGCCCGCAAGAATCGTAATGACTCCCTTGTCTTCATCAACCGCGATACGAGGCGCATTGTCTTTAATGCTGACCGTAGGATAAATACTGCTCAGATAATATTCACCAGCGGGCAGTTGCTGCATAATATATTTTCTCGACCCAGCTCTACCGAGACTCAATAAGTCTCGTATCCAAACCTCGGCACCCGTGTCCACATTAGTAAAAACCAAATCTCTAGCCGACAGTACGCCATCTGATTCCGAATGCATTAAAAGATAGGAATCTGCAAGGTCTTCAGCGGCAATTGCCTGGCTCAAGCCAATACTCAGAGTGGAGATGAGCAAAACTAGCGAGGCGAGCATTGTTATTATTTTTCTACTCATTACATTTCCTTCAGACTGAGGATAGGGATTTGTTCTGGAACTACCAATCAGACCAGCATACTACTTCCGCACAACCAGAAAAACGCCAATTGCCATGAATAGCAAACCCATGAGCCTAGATAGCGTCAGCGACGTCTGCGGCGCGCCCATTAGGCCAAACTGATCTATGGTCGCCATAGACAATAACTGCCCAAGCAACACAAAAGAAACTGCATTGCCGATGCCAAAGCGGGGAGCAATCCAAGTCACGCTCAACACATAGAAGACGACGAATAGGCCACCTAGATAATAGTAAAAAGGCGTCGATGGCGCAGAGATAGTGGTGGGTATCCCCTCCACCAGTAATAGGTAGGAAAGCGATGCAATCATGGCAACTAGAAATAAAATCCCCGCGGCCAGTGCTGGGCTCTGTAGCTTTGTTCCTAGCCCCGCGTTTAGCGCTGCCATAATAGGAATACCAATGCCTGCGAACAACATTGTCACCGCATAAATAGTTGAATTCTGTGGGATTTCAATCATTTGGCATCACTCCTAGACTCGGGAAAGAATGTTTTTTTCCTAATTGTTGAGATTAGATATAGCCACATATCTACTGTGATTTCGATGAGAATCCTGCCCCACCGCCCCGCACCAACCACTCAGTAAACCGGTCTCATAAAGCGAACTCTCAACGAGGCAGCGATGGAATTCAGTGATCACTAATTAAGATCTACTGCGGACTCTTTCAGCTTGTCGAGGCTAACTATTTCGAGGGCACGCTTGTGGGTGCGCGTTAAGTAAACCTTAGGGGCCATATCCTGCTCATAGGCTTCCAACCAACGTGCTGCACAAAGACACCAGCTATCGCCAGGGTTGAGGCCCGGAAATCCAAAGTCAGGCATAGGCGTGGAAAGGTCGTTGCCGCGAAAGCGCGAATATTGCAGGAATCGCTCGTCGACCTGTACACATACCGTGTGTGAACCCGGATCATCATCGCTGGTATTACAACAGCCATCTCGATAGAAGCCTGTGACGGGGTCTGTGCCACAAGGCTCTAATTCTTCGTCGAATACATTCAGAGGGTCATCCATTTTCTACTCCTTTGTTAGCGCCTTAGTAACATAAACCAACGACCGACGTGAAGAACATTGGCCAATGCAGCTGCGAAATAGGTTAGTGCCGCTGCCTTCAATACTTGCCGAATAGCAGGCATTTGTTCCGGCCCTACGTATTCGCCCTGAATTAATACAGGCAACGCCTTGTTAAAACTCGCATCCCATTCCTCCGGAAGAATAATTAAATAGGCAAAGGCACCGGCAAGCTGAAGCAGCAAACTTATAGCAAGAACACCACCTATCAACAGCGGCGCACGAAGAAGTAGTGCTAGAAAGGGAATCATTAGCATAATGACAACGCCAATCTGCTTGAGCCGAGTAGCTAGAGGAAGATAACGTTTGCGTAACTCAAATATTTTCTCGCGCCGGTGAAACTGTATCGCATGACCAACTTCGTGGGCCGCTACCGCCACAGCGGTGAGTGATCTGCCGTTGTAGTTGTCTGGACTTAAACGCACAGCAGGTCCCGAAGGATCAAAATGATCGGTATTCGGCGCCGTCTCTTCGACAGTGATACCAGTCAGCTCAAAACGCTCTATCAAATGCTTTGCCAGCTCAGCCCCTGTGCCCGGCAAGTCAGTTATCTCCTTGCTGTGTTTGGACATAATATGGCGCACCCAAAAGCTTGGCACATACACCAATATCGCTAGTACAACACCAACAATTAACAACGGCATGATTCATCTCATTAGATAACGCGACTGTATTTCGGGGGAGTAGCGGAGACAGCTCCAGAAGTTAGATAGGGCAATTCTCGAAACCAAAGATTGCAGGCCCACTTCTCGCCTTTAATAATGGGCATTCCACCATGCAGGCTGTCTGGGTGACAAACTGTGCTGCCTTCTTGGCAATTATGAAACACTACCATTCGCCCTTTCTTAGCTCTAATTTCCATATCCAAATTTGGAAAGGATGTCCCTCCGCCCTCTTCTACATCATTTAGATAGAACAGGCAGGTGATCATGCGCTGACCGCCCTTTTCCATGCAACGCTGACCTCGCTCTGTATCCTTATCCCAAGCATCGTAATGGGGAGCATAATGTTCGCTCTCTCCATAATAAACCACCTGTAAGGACTCGGCATACTCGAGACTATTGCCAACGATTTCGGCAATGCGCAGAGACAATTTCTCGATCACAGCATCATAGTCATGGGGAATCCAGCAATTACTGCCAGAGCGCCCGGAACTCTTAACACCGGATTTTTCTGAGCTGACAAGTGCCTGCTCAAGTTTTGGTTCTGCAGCAACGAGCATATGTTCGATTTCACTTTCGCTTAAGAAATTTTCGAAGACACAAACCAAAGGTGCATCATTGACCTTCTCGCCAGTTTCGTAAAATTTGCGAAGCTTCACGGACATTTTCAAACTCCTAATCGGAAAAAGTTCTCGCTAATATTTATTTGATCTCAAAACCCGCTCAGAGTTGCGTATCGATCTCGGTGAAATGAGGCATCACCCAAGAATTGCTGAGCAACCCGTGCACGCTTGATGTAAAAACCCACATCGAATTCGTCGGTCATGCCTATGCCGCCGTGCATCTGTATGCCTTCATTACTTACTAGAAAAAACACCTCTGAAAGCTTCGCCTTAGTCATGCTTGCAAGTACTGCAATTTCAGTCTGAGTCATATCAGGATCATCCAGAGCAGACAGAGCGGCACGAACAGCGGATTTACAGAGTTCTATCTCACTGTACATCTCTGCGGCACGATGCTGCAGCCCCTGAAAGGAACCTATCAACACACCAAATTGCTCACGCTGTTTTAGAAACTCTAGGATACTTTCGAAGACAGCCTGCATACTGCCTAACATTTCGGCAGCGATTCCAATTCGCACAATATCCAGCACCGAATCCAGCCCGCCGAAACCCTTATCTAACTCTCCGAGAAGTGCATCTTCGGCAACGACTACATTGTCGAACTGAACATTTGAAGAATTGCGGCTATCCACCATGATGGTACGTGTAACGTTAAGCCCTTCAGTATTCGTATCTACAAGAAACAGCGATATTCCTTGCTCACTGCTAGTGTCTGAAGAGGTTCGTGCAACGACAATTAGCATATTCGCAATATGGCCATCTAGGACAAACGTCTTGCTGCCATTCAGGCTATAACCATCAGAAACTTTTGTTGCGGTAGTCGCTATCTTGCTTGGATTATGACTCGTGTGTTCATCCAGTGCTAACGCTGTAAGTAACTCCCCGCTGACTATCTTCGGAAGCAAATCTTGCTTTTGTGTTTCATTACCAAGCTGTGCAATAGCTGTTGCGCCGATTAACACAGTAGATATTAACGGGGAGCTGACTAGTGTCTTTCCCGTTTCTTCTAAGACAACACCGAGCCCACCATAGCCAAAATCGAACCCGCCATAAGCTTCTGGCACTGCCATGCCTGCCCAACCAAGCTCAATCATCTGAGACCATATTGCCTGGTCGTAGCCTTGCTCATCTTTGCTGTCACGCAGTCTGCGCAGCACTGAAACTGGTGCATTCTGCTCGCAGAAACTCTTTGCCGAGTCTTTTAATAACTGCTGGTCTTCACTTAACACTAAAGCCATTTTTCAAATTTTCCTTACAAAATTGTTCCGTCTAGGCGATTATTTTTGCGCCAGACTTAGGATGTCGGGTAAGCCCAGCACGCGCTTGGCAATTACATTTAGTTGCACTTCCGATGTGCCGCCCTCGATAGAATTCGCCTTCGAACGCAGCCATTCGCGAGTCAATTGCAATTCCTCATCACTAAAGCCTTCACCTTCCCACCCTAAACCTTGACTTCCGATTGCCTGCAACATTAATTCGTAGCGTCGCTTGTTCAACTCACAGCCATAATTTTTCAGCATAGAGGAAGTGGCATTTGGCCCCTGCCCCTGCTTGGACTCTTCTACGGAACGTTTTGAAGTATGAGCGAAGGCATCCGCATCAATCTTGAATTGCGCAATCTGATCGCGCAGCACCGGATCTGATAGTTTGTCGCTATCGCCACGGTAGTGCATAGCGGCACCTTCCAAGCTGGAAATAGTTGATGTGGTTCCACCGTTATCGGATTGACCGGCACTTAAGCCGAAACCAGAAATCATCGTACGTTCGTGCTGCAATAGACGCTTGGCTATGGTCCAACCTTCGTTCAAACGACCCACCAAGTTAGTTGCCGGCACTTTCACGTCATCAAAAAATGTTTCGCAGAATGGCGACGACCCGCTGATCAACTGAATCGGTTTAGTTGATACGCCTTCGCTAGCCATATCGAATAAAATAAAACTAATGCCTGAATGTTTCGGGACTTCGAAGTCGGTGCGCACGAGACAGAATATCCAATCGGCTTTGTCAGCATAGGAAGTCCACACCTTGGAGCCATTGATGAGATAGTTGTCTCCCTGCAACTCTGCCTTGGTAGAAAGACTTGCGAGATCCGAGCCAGAACCCGGCTCGGAATAGCCCTGACACCAGCGAATTTCGCCGCGTACAATCTTCGGGATATGTTCCAGCTTTTGTTGATGATTGCCATATTCCAACAACACCGGACCCAACATGCTGATTCCGAAACTGTTCAGTGCTGGCCTAGCATTAATGCGAGCCAATTCCTCACCCAATACGATCGCCTGATCCTTCTCTAGGCCACCACCACCGTACTCAGAGGGCCAAGTAGGGCAAGTCCAACCCTTCTCTGCCATACGTTGCAGCCAAACCTCACTTTCCGGATTTGTGAAAGACACATTGCGTCCTCCCCAAACAACTTCCTCTTGCACCATTGAGGTTCGCATGGACGCTGGACAGTTTTGCTCCAACCAAGTTCGGGTCTCGATTCTAAATTCTTGTAGGGACTGCAAGGCGCCCTCCTATCTATTCAATCATTCAATAAAATTATTTCTACTTGGCTCAAGGCTAAGCAGTAACCAGAACTTGACGTCCCTGTACTTTGCCTGCCTTGAGGTCCGCTAAAGCCTCAGAAACCTCAGACAACGGTCGTTCTTGGATCTCGATTGGAGCGATCTTACCCGCTCGCACTAACTCCATGAGCTCAGCCATATCTTGCGGCGTTCCTACATAACTGCCTTGAATCACTCGTGCATTCATTGGCAGGAAAGGAATAGGTATGTTCAGTGCCCCGCCGTACAGGCCGATGATGACTAACATGCCCCCCTTACGCAGGCAGCCCAGACCGTAATTCACCGACGCTTCTGCGCCTACAAAATCCAGCACCGCGTACGCACCACCGGTTACTTTACGTAGCTCTTTCGAAGTCTGTGGATCGGAAGAATTGAATGTTCGCGTCACACCGAGTTCCCGCGCTGCTGCTAACTTCGACTCATCAATATCCACCACGATCGGGTCGATACCCATAGATGAGATCGCGATCTGAATTGCCATCATACCAACGCCGCCAGCACCGATGATGACAACAGCATCATCAGCGTGTAACTCACCCACTTTCTTTAGCGCAGCGTAGGCGGTGAGACCGGAGCAGGCATAAGTGGCGGCCAAAGAGTCAGGCACATCACCTTTATCGAACAAGTAACGGCCGTGAGGAATCATCACGTGATCAGCAAAACCACCGTGAACTACAATACCCAGCGCGCGACCAGGTGTGCAGAGCTGTTCTTCACCGCGCTTACACGTCGCACATTCGCCACAGCCTATCCAAGGATAGACTACTCGCCGATCGCCAACTTCTACACCCTGAGCATCAGGACCTACAGCAACCACTTCACCAAAAATCTCATGACCCAGCACCATGCCCTCTCGACCAACTTGAAGCTGCTTATCGTTGCCGAGATTAAAAACACCGTCATGCATGTGTATATCGGAGTGACATACACCGCAGGCAATTGTCTTAACCAACACTTCGGTACCTTGAGGTGTTGGCGTCTCTGACTCTACTTCTACCAGAGTCGCACCTGGGGAAGCGGTTTGATATGAAATCATGTTGTAGCCTCTTCTATAAATTCATGTGAGTGAAAAATGGGAATTAACTCTCTTAACGAGAGTTCTATCCGTTTTCCCGGCCCCATTCAGCGAAAGTCTTACCTTCTTTCGCTAGCTTTTCCAGAAGCGGAGCCGGCTTCCAATACATCTCACCGTCGCGCTCTCTGAATTCACAGATTTTATCGTAGACTTTCTTCAGTCCGACCTGATCGGCATAGTGCATCGGCCCGCCTTTAGCTGCTGGGAATGCATACCCAAACACGTAGACAACATCAATATCACTAGGACGCTGAGCGATCCCCTCTTCGAGAATCAGTGCGCCTTCATTGATTAACGGGTAGAGACAACGCTGTAAAATTTCGTCATCGGAAATATCTCGCTGCTCGAGATTTAACTTCGCAGCTTCTTCTTTAATCATCGACTCAACTTCAGGGTCTGATAGGCGACGTCTGGTCTCGGGGTCGTATTTATAAAAGCCAGAGCCAGTCTTCTGACCAAATCGACCCATCTCAACTAGCAACGTACCCATGCGATAGAGCTTTGGATCGTCTGGTAAATCCGTACGCCCCTCGCGTGCCTTATAGCCAACATCCAAACCTGCTAGGTCACCCATGGCCAAGGGGCCCATTGCCATACCGAATTTTTCTAATGCCGAATCAACTTGTGCTGGGGTGCAGCCATCCATCAATAGCATCTGCGCTTCGCGGCCGTAACCACCAAGCATGCGATTACCAATGAAGCCGTAACACACTCTCGAAAGTGCACAGACCTTGCCAATCTTCTTGCCAATTTTCATAGACGTAGCTAGGGCATCGTCGGCTGTCTTCTCGCCGCGCACGATCTCCAATAGTTTCATCACATTAGCTGGGCTAAAGAAGTGCAGTCCCAACACATCCTGTGGACGGTTAGTCGCAGCAGCGATAGCATCCACATCCTGATAGGAGGTGTTTGTAGCTAAGATTGCACCTGGCTTACAAACAGCATCCAGTTTCGCAAAAATTTCTTTCTTCAATTCCAGGTTTTCGAAGACAGCTTCGATAACGAGATCCACATCAGCCAAATCTGCGTAATCTGTTGTACCCGAAATTGTGCTGATCAACTGCTCCATCTTGTCTGCAGGGAGCTTCCCCTTCTGGACGGTAATGCTGTAGTTCTTGCGAATGATGTTCATGCCACGCTCAAGCGCTTCGTCATTTATTTCTACCATGACAACTGGAATGCCTACATTCGCGAAGCACATTGCAATGCCGCCACCCATGGTTCCACCGCCGATGATGGCAACTTTCTTGATATCTCTAAGGGGAGTATCTTTAGGCAGATCCTTAATCTTCGCAGCCTGTCGCTCGGCGAAAAAGATATGCCGCATAGCTGCCGACTCTGGAGACATAACCAATTCGCGGAACAATTCTCGCTCACGCTCCAAGCCTTCATCCATTGGCAAATTAACCGCCGCCTCTATGCAAGACACGATCTTGTCTGGAGCTATCTGACCACGGGCACGCTTGGCTAGCTTCTTTCTAGCTGCATCGAAGAAGCCAGGCTCAATCGTTGCTGGGTCGATAGTAATATCACGAATTCTTTTCAGTGGGGCACCAGCGGTGACTAATTCACCCGCATACTTAACTGCCGCCGCCTGCAGGTCATCACCTTCGACGATCTCGTCCACCAGACCCATGCCATTAGCCTTGCCTGCGGCAATCGGGTTGCCGCTGGTAATCATATCAAGTGCAGCCTGCACTCCTGCTATGCGCGGCACACGCTGTGTTCCGCCGGCACCTGGAAGTAAGCCCAACTTAACCTCGGGCAGACCAACTTTTGCCGAGGCAATAGCACAACGGTAGTGACAGGCAAGGGCAACTTCAAAGCCTCCGCCTAGCGCCGTGCCATGAATCGCGGCGATTACTGGTATCGATGAATTCTCTATAGCCGAGAGCACTTCGGGTAGACCGGGCTCCATCGGCGGCTTACCAAACTCAGTGATATCTGCACCAGCAATAAAGGTACGACCGTCACAGCGGAGCACCACAGCTTCGGATGCATCTTCCTGCGCAGCATTCACCGCATTTAGGATACCTTCACGTACTGCTTGTGAAAGCGCGTTTACTGGTGGGCTGTTAACACTTATTACGCCAATATTTCCAACTAATTCATAACTAACGACATTCGACATGTTTAATTCCTGTATTGCTATTTTGCTTGTAAGAAGTACTGCTCAATTTTTAATTGCTGATTCAATCAACTCTCTCAAGAATCGCGGCGACGCCCTGACCGATTCCAATACAGAGACTGATGGCTGCATAGCGGCCACCGGTTCTTTCTAATTGACGCATCGCAGTGATCGCGATTCTCGCGCCCGAGGCTCCTAGTGGATGACCCAAGGCTATCGCACCACCGTTTGGATTTACGCGGGAGTCACTAAAATCAACTTCCAACATTTTCAAACAGCCAAGAACCTGCGCTGAAAATGCCTCGTTAATCTCAATAATATCCATGTCTTTCAGTTCTAGGTTCGCGCGCGCCAGCGCCTTGCGAATTGCGAACACGGGACCAAGCCCCATGACCCGCGGCTCAACACCAGCAACAGCGCCGGCGATGATACGCACGCGTGGCTTAACCGAATATTTTTCGCCTATAGCGGCGCTGCCCACTATAAGTGCTGCTGCGCCGTCATTGATGCCACTCGCGCTGCCTGCTGTAACTACACCATCTGGAAATATCGAACGCAGCCCCGAAAGTACTTCTACTGAAGAAGACGGTCGTGGATGCTCATCTGCATCGACTGTTAGATCAGGCTTCTTTCGACCCTGGGGTACATCGATAGCAATGATCTCATCTTTGAAGAAACCGTCGGCTCGGGCTGCCTCGTATTTGGTCTGAGACGCAGCGGCGAAAACATCGCTCTCCTCTCTAGTAATATCCAGATCACTCGCAATATTATCCGCCGTCTGCGGCATTGTGTCGTTACCAAACTCGGCTGCATAGGCAGGGTTTGTAAATCTTGCACCTAGTGTGCTGTCTGCGATTTGCTGCCCACGATCGAACGCTGTCTGCGCCTTGGACATAACGATTGGCGCTCTACTCATAGACTCAACGCCACCGGCGAGAAATAATTCACCCTCGCCTGCTTTAACACCTCTAGCCGCATCTAACGTTGCTGCCAAACCCGAACCGCAAAGCCTATTCACCGTGAGTCCTGCAACAGACGTTGGCATACCTGCTCGAAGTGCGGCAAAACGCGCAACATTGCGGCAATCCTCCCCGGCACCATTGGTATTACCCATAATTACATCTTCATAGGCTGCAGCTTCGAAGGCATTGCGCTCAACAACGGATTTGATTGCGTGTGCCAATAGATCATCTGGACGAACCGGAGAAAGTCCTCCCGCATGTCGACCAAAGGCGGTACGACCACCGTCATAAATAAAGGCATCTCGCTGAGAATTATCAGACATGTTTCACTCTCACTCTGTTTTTGTAGGTGGGGGAAATTCTTAAAATGGAAATCAGTACTGAATTTCTTTCTCGCATTACTCATAATTTGTTAAGTAGGCGACATGCTCTAGCCCGGCCTTGTAGATATTTAAGCCAGTCCTTCGCGATAGCGGCCTTGGACTCCCCCTGAATCCAACACCAAACCTCGATCTGCAACAAAAAACACCTGCATTGCAGAGGCAAGGCCAAACATTCTAGCATAGCCATTAAGGCTAGGGTATTGAGCCTAACTCCAGTAATTGCGCCGCATGCAGTCGCATCACATAGACAATTATGCTAGCTTAAAGCCGATATCACCTGAGCCTTCTAGCCCTGCGACAAGCACGCAATAACAAGGCAAAAAGCTCAGATTTCGGCAACAACGCTAATTCGGAAATTCAGGCAAAAACCCAATGATACGAGACCCAGAAACACTCAAACAGCTGGTAGATATAATCGAGCGCTTCGTGAGCGAAAGATTAATTCCCGCCGAGAACCAAATGGCCGAAGAGGGCAAACTACCCGAGGCCCTACTCGAAGAGATGAAAAACCTAGGCTTATTCGGCCTGACCATCCCAGAAGAATATGGCGGCTTGGGACTGACAATGGAGGAAGAACTCCTCGTCTCGATGGCCCTAGGCCATACCTCCCCTGCTTTTCGCTCCATCCTAGGAACAAATAACGGCATCGGCTCTGCTGCCATCGTTTTTGCCGGCACTGAGGCACAAAAACAAAAATATCTGCCCAAATATGCGAGCGGTGAATGGGTAAGTTGTTTCTGCCTGACAGAGCCGGAAGCAGGCTCAGATGCGGCGTCTCTGAGAACCACCGCAAGACGCGACGGCGATGAGTACATTCTAAATGGAACGAAACGCTATATCACCAACGCAGCAGTTGCCGACACGTTCAATGTTATGGCGCGAACCAATCCTGACATCAAAGGGGCTCGGGGCATCTCATCGTTTATAGTGGAAAAGGGATCACCCGGCATCACGCTAGGCCCCATCGACAAAAAAATGGGTCAATCTGGCTCCATGACTTGTGACGTCATCTTCGAAGACTGTCGCGTTCCCGCCGAGAACATTATTGGCGAGGAAGGCACTGGCTTTATCACTGCAATGCAGGTTCTGGACCGCGGTCGCTTGCACATATCGGGTGTCAGCGTCGGTGTCGCTAAGCGTCTTATCAAAGACGCGCTGGACTATGCAATGCAACGTAAACAGTTCGGGGTACCCCTGTCTGACCAACAACTCATCCAGGCGATGCTTGCCGATTCTCAAACAGAAACTTATGCTGCCGAATGTATGATTTTAGAAACGGCCCGTAAACGAGATAATGGCGAAAATGTCAGCACCGAATCTTCGGCGTGTAAATTGTTTGCCACGGAAATGGTTGGCCGAGTTGCCGACCGTGCCGTCCAAATTCATGGTGGTGCAGGCTACATGTCAGAGTATGCTGTAGAGAGGTTCTATCGCGATGTTCGCTTGTTCCGCCTATACGAAGGCACGAGTCAGATACAGCAAATTATCATCGCTCGCAATATGATCAAGGACGCACAGTAGATCAGCATTGAATAGTCAAAGCAAAGCACAGAAGAAAGTCTATGATGTGATTTTCGGTTACGAATCGAGGGCTGGCAGGTGGTTCGATATCCTGCTTATCGTACTGATAGTCATCAGCGTCTCAGCGGTACTTCTCGATTCGATAGCTTCTATGCATGCGCGCTACGGCGAACTACTCTATCAATTCGAACTGATGTTCACGGTGCTGTTTACCATCGAATATGTGCTGCGTTTATATAGCACTCCCGACAAGCGTCGCTACATATTTAGTTTCTACGGCGTGGTTGATCTGCTCTCTTTGCTGCCAACTTATATCGCCCTCTTTTACCCGTCTGCGGTATACCTCATCGTTGTGCGCATCATGCGCGTCCTGCGCGTATTTAGAATCTTGAAACTTATGCGCTATATGGGTGAGGCGAATATGCTTTACGCCGCGCTGCTGCAAGCACGTCGAAAGATATTTGTGTTCCTGTTTTCAGTAGTCACCCTCATCATCATTTTCGGCGCTCTGATGTTCATCATAGAGGGTGGAGAGAATGGTTTTGATAGCATTCCGGAATCTATCTATTGGGCTATCGTTACCATCACCACCGTAGGCTATGGTGATATCGCACCGCAAACCCCCCTTGGGCAATTCGTTGCAGCAATCGCAATGATTTGTGGTTACGCCATCATTGCAGTTCCAACCGGCATAATCGGTGCTGAACTTATGCAACAGGTACAGGATCGCGGCAAAATACCTAAAACTCAGGACAGCGAATGCACGAGCTGCAAAGCAACTGGGCATGATTTAGATGCTCGTCACTGCAAATATTGCGGCAACCTAATACAGCAAAAATAAGCCCTAGACAGTTCAGTTCCCTTTCCCGCCTATTAGTGCACAAGTAGATTTACGCTTTTTTCTACTATCGTTCCCTGCTTGACATACATCAAGGGACTACCCGAAGATAAAGGGTGCAATAGAGTTATAGAATCACGTCCCATAGTTTAGGCTCGAGGAGAGCTGAGGAAAAAACATCATGTATAAAAACATACTAGTAGCGGTAGACTTATCTAAAGACTCCCTAAAAGTAATCGACAAGGCAGTAGCTGCAGCAAACGGTAGCAACAGCAACATCCATCTCGCCCATGTCGTGGAGCCAGTTGCTGCGGCGTATAGCATGGACATCTATGCCGTTAACATTAATGAGCTTCAGCAAGAAGCGATTGCAATGGCTGACCAGAAGCTGAAAGAAATCGCTAAGCGACTAGGTATAGATGAAACAAAAGTACACACGCTATTGGGCGCACCTGGGCCAGAAGTTAGAAATCTCGCCGCTGAGGTTAATGCCGACGCTATAGTCATCGGTAGTCACGGACATTCAGGCTGGAAAATTCTACTCGGGTCTACCGCCATCAAGGTATTACATGGTGCAACCTGTGATGTACTAACCGTCTACGTAGGCGACGAATAAGGAAACGAGAACGAGAACTATTTAGCTGCAAAGAATTGCAGTATTGATCGTTCACATATTAAGATTACGACAACCATGCCAAGGGATTCCCAGCGGCATGGTTCTTGGCTGTCCGCTCGAAACACCATATTCAAATTGTATAGCCATCCGTTTAGTGGCACAATTCTCGTATAGAGACACGATTCGGTTCGAACCCGAATTAACGAGAGCATAAAAAGTGGCCAATCCAGTAGCAACGAACGAAGAACTTGAAGCACGCCGACTCGCCGCACAGGAGGATATAATTCCTACCCGCCCAAGCGCGACCGTGCATAAGATTTGCCCCCATAATTCCTCCGTATCTTGCTCCAGTTGCCGCCTAAACGAACTCTGTCTTCCTATCGCTCTAAACAAGTCCGACATACATCAACTTGACGCCATAGTAGAAAGAAACCGTCCCTTCAAGAAAGGCGATCACCTGTACCGTCAGAGTGATGAATTTAAGTCGGTTTATGCCGTTCGCTCAGGTAGCTTTAAGTCTTATTTTTTAAGCGACAGCGGTCAGGGTCGAGTTACAGGATTCTATCTGCCAGGCGAGATTATCGGCATGGATGGAATCTCAAGCAAAAAATACGCAAATTCCACATCCGCACTCGAGCATTCTTCTATCTGCGAAATTCCCTTTTCACAGCTGGAAAAACTCAGCCAGGAATTGCCCAGCCTCCAACATCATTTCTTTGCGATAATGGGCAATGAGATAGCGAAAGACCAACAGGTGCATACACTTCTCAGTAGCTATACCGCCGAGGAACGCACTGCATCCTTTCTTCTAGGCCTGTCGAGCCGTTATGCTCGCGTATCCTTGTCCCCATCTCGATTCTTGCTCTCGATGACTCGCGGTGATATCGGGGAATATTTGGGACTGACTGTTGAAACCGTTAGCCGCATCTTCACTTCCTTGCAGAAGAAAGGCCTAATAAGCGTTAACAATAGAGAGATAGAGCTACTCGATATCGAAAGTCTTCGACAGATCCTCACCAAGGGCACTTAAGCAAACCACCTTCGACCCCTAGCTTTACAAACCAAAGCAAGTTCTTTTCTAATTGCCCTGCAGTAAATTCGCCGGGGCATATTGATCGGTAAGAACACGACGACTCATATCCCAATCAACACGCGTAGATAGTCGATTAGGGTACTCGAGCAATGGCACTCCATATTTTTCCAGCGAAGGCGCTAGAGACTGCGCTCGTGTAGTTAGGTTTCCACGAGGTGGTAACGGGTCTAACTGCGTAATTATCAAGCGATTACCACTATTGGGTAACTTGAAGTTGAAGAACTCTCCAAAGACACGCTGATACGTTACCGATTCATGATCATAAAATCGACTTGTAGAGAACGTATTCGCAACCAACACTGCATCTTCCGTCATAATCTGCTTAATCTCTCCAAGGAACTCTTGGGTCAGCAAATGTTCAGGTATGTAGTCACCACCGAAAGCATCTAGGATTATGAAGTCGTACTTCTCTCCAAGAATACCGGCCCGCTTCACGAACACCCTAGCGTCGTTGACCGAAACGCTCATGTTCGCGTTCTCTTCAAAAAAGAAAAATTCCTTCGCGACATTCACTACTGCTTGATCAACCTCGACCACATCGATCTGCGCATCGGGAAATAGATCATTGAATGCTAGAGGAAGAGTGCCTCCGCCTAGCCCTGCAATTAGAATCTTCTTCGGCTCTGGAGTCAAAAGCAATCCAGCGAAACTCATCTTGGTATAGCTAAATATCAACTCATCACGGTTATTCACATCGACGCAGGTTTGATTTCTATCCCCTCGATGCACATTGAATATCAGACAACGTCTATCGCCCGTTTGCACGACATTGATATCGCGATACAACGACTTTTCTTCATGAATCACTTCCGCCGCAACAAGAGACTGCGTAACTGCAAGCAATCCACAGATTGAAAGAAATGGAAGTAGTAACCTAAGTTTGTTTTTCATAGCCTGAAACCCGAGTGTCTGTAGCGCTATTCTGCAGGAGATAGTTAATCAGAAGTATTACTGAGCCTGCCAGCAACAATACAGCAACCGCACCCCAGAGAATCTGATTCACATCGAACCACAAAACAAAATAGAAGCTAGTTGCGAGCGTCCCACCTGCACTACCAATCGTAGAAACAAAAAACAGTAAACCCGCCATATGACCGCTGTGCTCATGGGAGTCCACCATCAGGCGAACAGAATAGGGAGAAATCATGCCTAGAATGCTCGTAGGAATAAAATACAGAAAGACAGAGGCGAGCAGTGACCCATAGCGAGGGTCTTCAATCGTCAAAAATATTGGCCGCATAATCGCATCGGCGAAGACAATAATAGGTATTGAGAAAATTGCTGCACCGATAAAAAACAGCGCGAATGTCTTAGGGTTGGGATTTCGTGTAGACAGCCGACCACCGACTAGATAGCCCACCGACAACGCCAACATAAAAACGGTAATGAGACTGCCCCATACGGAAATGCTACCACCAAAATACGGCGCCATGATGCGCGCACCCAACATCTCGACCGTCATGATGCAAAATCCGCTGACGAAGGCGACACAGATAACGACGATTTTGGGAAGTTTGACTGAATTCACGGCTTACTCGTTTCGATGAATAATAGAGAGCCGTAAAAGTACCATTGAAGCGCACGACAATGAAGGGGTTTCGCGACAAACCGAGAATTCCGCTCCATGGAAGTGCCCCGAAATGAATGAAGCCTAGCGGGAGCCCAAGTTGCGCCCGCCATCGATAGCTATTACCTGACCTGTCATGTATTTGGAGGCATTAGAGGCCAAAAATAGCGCAAGTCCTGCCATATCAGTTGGACTACCTATTCGACCGAGGGGATTCTCTTCTTCTATCTTGTCACGGAATTTACTCAGCGTGTGATCCATCATCTGACTCTCAAATGCGCCTGGTGCGATCGCATTCACGGTAAGCCCCTTAGGCGCTAACCGTACCGCCAAGTTTTTCGTAAGAAAGTGCACGGCGGCCTTACTCGCTCCGTAGGCAAAGTTATCCATAGTAGAAACCCGTAGTCCGTCTATAGACCCTATATTGATGACTCTGCTCGGCTCTTCAGGGCTAGAATCTTTACAAAGTAATGGCATTAGGTCGCGAGTCAGCGTGAATATCGCCTTCACATTTATGTCCATGACCTTGTCATAGCCTTCGTCTGGATATTCTTCGAAGGGAGCGCCCCAAGCAGCGCCTGCATTATTTACCAATATGTCGATCTTCTGTTCACGCTTTCTAATTTCATTCACGAAGGAGTCTCTTCCCTCTTTGGTAGAAAGATCCGCTGGAATTGCTATGCATTCACCCTGCGCCGATAGCTCCCTCGCTGTAGCTTCACAAGCCTCTGCTTTACGCGCAGTGATATACGTTTTTACGCCGTTGGCAACATAGCCTTCGGCAATCATCTTGCCGATACCTCTTGAGCCACCTGTGACTATCGCCACTTTGCCAGACACGGAAAAGAGTTCATTGATGTTGAATGTCATTTTTTGCTTATCCTAATTCTAGCTACGTGCAAATAAATTCCATCCCAGAAACGACGAGATGGGGAGTTTCTATGTGTGTGTCTCTTCCTAATTCTAGCTACGTGCAAATAAATTCCATCCCAGAAACGACGAGATGGGGAGTTTCT